>ERZ791879.545-NODE-545-length-28497-cov-10.720132_pt1 | contig 28497 bp, 26 predicted proteins | sample MGYA00510162_ERZ791879 | MGnify/ENA primary metagenome ERZ791879 (study PRJEB30046, sample SAMN00792113) | human gut metagenome | study: EMG produced TPA metagenomics assembly of the A metagenome-wide association study of gut microbiota in type 2... | reverse complement strand
CCATTACCGGAAAATAAATATTTCATTTTTTCGCTTCCATGTGGTGCGCAATATTATTCTAAAGTTCACCAATAACTACTCTATCATGTCCAGCTAAATCCTTAACTATTCTTACATTTTTATATCCCTTTTCAATCATTAAATCACTAACCTCTTTACCTTGGTCATGACCTATCTCAAAGGCTAATATTCCATCTTTATTTAATATTTTATCACTATCATCAACAATTTTTTTATAGAAATATAAACCATCTTCTCCACCACTTAAAGCTGTATGTGGTTCATACTTTTTAACATCATCCATTAATGTCTCTATAACTTCTTCCTTTATATATGGTGGATTAGAAACTAATATATCATATTTCTTTTGCTGATTTATTACCTCTTCTAGTAAGTCACTTTTTATAAATGTTGCTCTAGAATTTAAATTATGCTTTGTTATATTTCTCTTAGTTACTCTTTCTGGAATATCATAGTAATCAATTAAATCTACCTTAGTGTTCTCTCTTAAATAAGCAATAGATATACCTATTGCACCGCTTCCACAACATAAATCACAAACAGTATATTCTCTATCATCCTCAATAGTCTTAAGAGTCTCTTCTACTAATATTTCAGTATCCCCTCTTGGAATAAGTACACCTTCTTGCACATGAAAATCTAATCCCATAAATTCAGCACTCTTTAGTATGTACTTAATAGGCATTTTTTCTTTTCTTTTATTTATTAATTTATAGAATTCTCTCTCTTTAAATTTGTTAACTTCCTCTTCTTTGTTAGTAATTAAATAAAGTTTATCTTTTCCAAGAACTTTTCCTAATAATAATTGAGTATCTAATATATAAGTTTCTACATCAGCTTCTTTTAATATTTTATTTCCATCTATTAATAATTCCCCAATTGTCTTCTTATATTCAATTCCTTCTGCTGCCATTAAAGATTTTATAGCAACTTCTAATTGAGCATCATCAGGTTCTTTAGTAGTAAGCTCCTGTAATTTTAAACCTGGATATGCAATAATTTTTCCCAATTTACTTTCAGTCCTTCCAAGCCATTTTATTAATTCATAAGTAATTCCAGCCACTATAGGCATTAGTACTATTCTCAATATAAGCCTTTGCCAAAAGCCACCCCAACCTGTTAAAGTAAATAAAACAATACTAACTATCATAGTTAAAAATAGAAAATTAGTTCCACATCTAGGATGCAATCTTCCAAACTTTCTTACATTTTCAACAGTTAATTTTTCTTCAGCTTCATAACAAAATATAGTTTTATGTTCTGCTCCATGATATTGAAATACTCTATATATATCATCTAACTTACTTATTAAATACATATAACTTATTAAAATTGCTATTCTTATTGCTGACTCAATTAAGTTTAATATTATAGGAGATAATCCCATACTTTTAAATATTGATGCTACTGCAGTTGGTATACCTAAAAATAGCCCCGCAGCAACTAAAAGAGAAATCATCATAGTTATTGTAACAATTAGATCATTAGCACCTTTATCCCCTAATTTCTTTTTAAGCCAAATATCAAATTTTGATTCCTCTTCATCCTCTTCAAAAAAACTTGCAGAATAGTTTAATGTATTAATACCAACTATTAATGAATCTATTAATACGGCTGCTCCCCTAATTACAGGAATATTTAAAATTCTATATTTTTTTGTTATTTGTTTTGTTTTTTTTACTTTAACTTCTATTTTTCCATTTGGAGTTCTTACTGCTGTTGCCAAACCTTTTGAACCACGCATCATAACTCCTTCAATTATAGCTTGACCCCCAACATCACATTTTCTCATATCATCACTCTTTCATTTTATTTTTCATTTTTAAATTTAAAGTAACAATGTCCACATAAAGATTCATACTCAACATTGTCTACATTATCTATAGCAACTTGTTCACCCTCAAAAACAAATTTTCCATTTATTTTTCTACCATTTAAAACAGCTTTTCTTCCACATTTACATATAGTTTTTAACTCCTCTATGCTATGTGCTAATAATAATAATCTTGTACTTCCTTCAAAGCCTTGCATTTTAAAATCCGTTCTAAGTCCATAGCAAATAACTGGTATATCTAGACAAACTGCAATTTCAAAAAGTTCATCTATTTGATGAGATTTTAAAAATTGTACTTCATCTACTAATATACAATCTATTTTATACTTGTTATCTTCCCATTTTTTAACCTCTTCATATATATTTTGCTCATCATTAATTAATAAATCAACTTTGCGCTCAACACCTAATCTAGATACTAATTTATCTCCACCTTTTTTATCAGTTGATGGTTTAATTAATACAACCCTCATTCCACGCTCCTCATAATTATATGCTACTTGCATAAGGTTTGTAGATTTTCCTGAATTCATGGCACCATATCTAAAATATAATTTACTCATAACGTCTCTCCTTCTTATATTTGTCTATTTCGATTATAGCATTTTAATATATACTTAAAAAGATGTTTTTATTTCCTCGTTATATTGACTGTATTTCACCCTTATGTTATAATTCATTAGGTCATTGAATTACTTCAATGAATGTATTTTGAAAGAGGTGAATCAAATGAAACAAGGCATACATCCAGAATACCATCACGATGCTGTGGTTAAGTGCGCATGTGGAAACACTTTCACAACTGGTTCAGTTAAAGAAGAATTAAAAGTTGATATATGTGCTAAATGCCACCCATTCTTCACTGGTAAGCAAAAAATCGTTGATATCGGCGGTAGAGTTGACAAGTTCAATAAGAAGTTCGGTCTTAACAAATAAGATTAAATTAGAATTTATGAGAAAGAATTATGTTCTTTCTCATTTTTTCTTTAAATAAAAAAAATTAACAAAAGAGGCTTATTAAATAAGCCTCTTTTATATATTATTAACTACTTTTTGAATGTATCATTTTTAGGAAAAACTTGAATAAATTCTTTGTTATTTTTTGTTTTAGACAACATATTTATTAGATTTTCTGTAACATTTTCAATATTACCATCTCTATACATAATTTTTCTAATAGCAAATGCTACTTCTTTTTCTTCATCTGATAATAATAAATCCTCTTTTCTAGTTCCAGATTTATAAATATCAATTGCAGGGAATATTCTTCTTTCTTGAAGTCTTCTATCTAAGTGGACTTCCATGTTACCAGTTCCTTTAAATTCCTCGAATATCATATCATCCATTCTTGATCCTGTTTCAACTAATGCTGTAGCAAGAATAGTTAAGCTTCCACCTTCCTCTATATTTCTTGCTGCTCCAAAGAATTTTTTAGGCATTATTAATGCTCCTGGATCTAATCCACCTGATAATGTTCTTCCTGTTGGATTTATTGTTAAATTATAAGCTCTAGATAATCTAGTTATACTGTCTAATAATATAACAACATCCTTCCCTTGTTCTACCATTCTTTTAGCTCTCTCTAATACCATTTGAGCTACCTTTGCATGGTTTTGTGGCTCCTCATCAAATGTTGAATAGATAACATCTCCATTTATAGATCTCTTCATATCAGTAACTTCTTCTGGTCTTTCATCTATTAATAAAACTATAAGCTTAATATCAGGATGATTTTTGCTGATATTTTGTGCAACCTTTTTTAATAAAGTAGTTTTACCGGCTTTTGGTGGAGCAACAATAATTCCTCTTTGTCCTTTTCCTATTGGACAAATAATATCCATTAATCTAGAAGATAAATCTTTCTCATTATCAGTTTCTAAATGTAATCTTTCATTAGGATATATAGGCGTTAATGTTTCAAAATTCTTTCTTCCTATAGCCTTTTCTGGATTATCACCATTTACTTTTTCTACAAATAATAAAGCCTTAAATTTTTCTCCCTCTTTAGCCTCTCTTACTTTTCCCTGAACTTCATCACCTGTTCTTAAGTTAAATCTTCTTATTTGTGATGGAGATACATATATATCATTTTCTCCAGTTAAGTAGTTATTACATCTTAAGAATCCAAAGTTATTATTTTCTTGAACTTCTAGTACTCCTTTAGAAGAACCAGATTCATTTATCATAACCTTTAGTCTCTCTTTTTTCTCCTCTTTTTGTTCTTCTGTCATAGAATAGTTTTCTCTATTTTCATGATTATTTGAAAAAGTATTATTAGAATTTTCTTGTTCCCTTACTTTAGGAGCTATTTTTTCTGTTAAAATTACTCCATTTTTTTCTATAGCATTAGGTGTAACTTTTACTAATTCATCAATTATTTCGCTTTTCTTCAATTTACTTATGTTTTTTATTCCAAGCTCTTTAGCCTTGTTTTTTAAATCAACTAAAGTCATCTCAGCATATGTCTCTCTGGTCAAATTGACACCTCCAATAGTTTTTTAATTTGGGATAATAATAGATTAAACCTAAGGTTTGATATATTTGAAATGAAATAGACTCTTATTAAAATAATAATATACAATATAGCATTAATTAATACAATGCATATTTAAGTTTATATATAATTATGAACTAATAACATTTAAAATTCAATAGAAAGTTATATTATAAGCTTATCCACTTTAAATAATTTTATAACATTAAAAAGAAAAGTGAAGATATTCTTCACTTTTCTTACTTTTCTTTTACTTTTCCTCTATTGCAGCTTTTACAAAAGCTTTAAATAATGGATGTGGATTATTTGGTCTTGATTTTAATTCTGGATGGAATTGAGCTGCTACAAACCATGGATGATCTTCAACTTCTACTATTTCAACTAATCTACCGTCTGGGCTTGTACCTGTTATTTTCATTCCAGCTTCAATTATTTGTTTTCTATATGCATTATTAAATTCATATCTATGTCTATGTCTCTCATATATTAATTCATCTGAATAACATTCATAAGCTTTTGATGTTTTATCTAATTTACATGGGTATAATCCTAATCTCATTGTACCCCCTAAATCTTCAACATCCTTTTGTTCTGGCATAAGATCTATTACAGGATATTCTGTCTCTGGATTAATTTCAGAACTATTAGCATCTTTATAATCTAATACACTTCTTGCAAATTCAATTACTGCTGTTTGCATACCTAAACAAATTCCTAAGAAAGGTATCTTATTTTCTCTTGCATATTTAATAGCTTCAATCTTACCTTCTACACCTCTATCTCCGAATCCACCTGGTACTAAAATTCCATCAACATATCCTAATAAATCATTAGAATTATCTTCTGTCACATCCACTGCATTTACCCATTTAATTTCTACATTTGTTCCATTAGCTAGTCCACCGTGATTTAATGCCTCTACTACAGATATGTAAGCATCATGTAACTCAACATATTTTCCAACTAATGCAATTTTAACGCTACCTTCTAGATTCTTTAATCTAGAAACCATATCTATCCATTCTGTATTATTAATATCTCTGCAACCTAATTCTAATTTTTCAACAACTAATCTATCTAAACCTTCTTTATGAAGCATTAATGGAACTTCATATAAGTGATCTGCATCTAAATTTTGTATTACACACTTACCTTCTATGTTACAGAATAATCCTATTTTAGATTTTAAATCATCTGATATTTCTTTTTCTGATCTACAAACTATAATATCTGGTTGAATACCAATACTTCTTAATTCCTTAACAGAATGTTGAGTTGGCTTAGTTTTTAATTCACCTGATTTTCCTAAGAAAGGTACTAATGTAACATGTATAAAGCATACATTTTCTCTACCAACATCATATTTTATTTGTCTTATAGCTTCAAGGAATGGTAATGATTCAATATCACCAACTGTTCCCCCTATTTCAGTTATTACTACATCAACATCTGTTTCTTTAGCTACTCTATAAACTCTTTCCTTTATAGCATTAGTAATATGAGGTATAACTTGAACAGTTCCTCCAAGGTATTCTCCTCTTCTTTCCTTAGATATAACTGACCAATAAATTTTACCTGAAGTAATATTACTATTTTTAGTTAAATTTTCATCTATAAATCTTTCATAATGTCCTAGATCTAGATCTGTTTCTGCTCCATCATCAGTTACAAAAACTTCACCATGTTGGTACGGACTCATTGTTCCTGGATCTACATTTAAGTATGGGTCAAATTTTTGTATAGATACTTTTAATCCTCTATTTTTTAATAATCTTCCTAATGAAGCTGCTGTTATTCCTTTTCCTAATCCTGATACAACTCCACCTGTTACAAAAACATATTTAGTGCTCATGCTTAAACCTCCATATATCTAAAATTTAATTTAAATTTTCTATTGACTATTGATTTTTACAATGATATAATTTAAATTACCTCTCTTATTGCCAAGAGCAGGAATAATCATAGATATTATAGTATCACATTAGTTAGAATTAGGCTAGTGTTTTTTATGCATTTTTAAAATTTTCTTTTATTTTATCTTCTAATTCAAAATATTCATCTCTAAATCTTTTATTTATCAATATTTTTTCTTCAGCTTTTTTCATTCTATAGCACAACATTCTATTATTTAAAATCCCTAAGTTTTCTTGAATAACTTCTGAATTTAAACATTTAAATTTCTTCATAAGTAAAAGTGTCAAATATAAATTATCTTTCTTTTTAAGTCTCTTTTTAAATTCTTCATAACTCATTCCATAATAACTACTTAAAATTAACATTATAATTTCATACTTATTTATATTACCCACTCCTCTTTTATAGTGCTTTTCTTTAATTATTTCCTTCATAATTTTTTTTATTCATAGAAAAGACTTCTATGAATAATTAATTTCATAGAAGTCTAAAATTTAATTTACTTTAATTTTTATATTTAACTCAGTAATTATTCCTTCCTGACCTTCAAGTCCTAAAGTATACTTAGAGTAAATTTCTCCACCATTTTCATTAACATTTATATTTAACTTTTCAGTATCAACATTTAAATCTAATACTCCATATGGTGTGTTATATAAAGAAACAGCCATTGCCCCTTCTTTAAACTCCATATTTGTAGTAGTTGATCCTACTCTCTCTAATACCATTATATCATCTTGTATATTTAAAGTAGTAGTTGTTCCTTCCATTCCTGATATTTCTGATTCTTCATATATTGCTTTAAATCCATTCTCCTCAATTATAAACTTACCAGGAGTCACCACTTCAATTGCATCATTAGGATCTAAATTTGATGAACTTTTTACAGATATAATTGCTCTCTTCTCCATTTTATCCCCCTACTTTATAGAAATCATATATTTTTCTAATTCTTTATCTGTTATAGGCTCTACAACTATAATATTTTCTAACTTTTGTCCATATATACCGTATTTAACCTTTAACTCTGCTTTTTCTCTTCCTTTGCTATATCTTGCAGCTATTCTAGCAGCTAAATGTATGTCATTTTCAGTTCCATTTCCTTCCAACAATACAAGTGCTCCTGAAAAATCAGTTGTATGGAAAGAATAATATTTCTTATGTATAAGTGATTTAATTGCTTCTCCCTCTTCTTGAGTTCTTGCAACTATTATCTTATTGTTATCTTCTGTTCTAAAATGTCTTCCATATCTTAAAAGACTTAATTCATCTTCTTCAACTGCTTCTTTAAAAGTTAAAAGATCTTTTAATCTTAATGCATAATTAGGTTCTGTTAATTTACATCCACCTGCTGGTGATGGATATTCTGTTATTCCCCATTTTGCAGCTAATTCCATTTGTGGTTTTCTACTTCTTCCAGTAATATTTAATAACTTTTCTCTATCAACTAATCCACTTAATTCCATTTCTGTAGGATCCATATTCTTAGCACATAAAGGTCTTAAAATTTTATTAGCAAATCCAGATTCCTTTTTTACAATATTTAAAGCTTGTCTGTTTTGAGACATAGGTCGTTGATTTAATACTTCCCCTGTAATAATAAAATCTGCATTATGTTCCTCTAATAGTTTTCCTGCATAATTCATCATCATAGCATGACAATCTATACATGGATTCATATTTTTACCTCTACCATGCTTAGGATTTTTAACTAACTCTAAATGCTCTGGTGAAAAATCTACTACTAATAGTGGTATATCTATTTGCTTTGCCATCTTTATTGCACTTTCTTCACTAAAGAAATATGATCTAAAACAAATTCCTAATACCTCTATACCTTGTTCCTTTATTAATTTTGCTGCTAAAATACTATCTAGCCCTCCTGAAATCATAGCTAACGCCTTTGCCATACTCTTCCTCCTATTAATCAAAAATGTTATTTATAACTTCTACTATCTTAAACTTAAATTTAACTCCATTATTAACATTACTTGATTCTTTATTTTTTTCTTTATCTTCATTTATTGTCTCATTATTTTTAGGTTCTATATTTTCAATTTCTTCTTTTAAATAACTAGAATCTACTGAATTTTTACTTTCATCAACAAAGCATAGTGATGGAAACATAACACACCACCAGTTTTGTCCTTTTCCTTCTCCAATTATAACTCTAAAGGCTTCATAATTTCCTTGTGGAAAAACACAATCTCCATATACCTTATCAGGAAAATTCTCATAAGACAACATTGTAGTTACCTCATAAGTATAATTATTTTCTTCAATGACCTCTTTTGCAATTTCATTAACATAATCTATATTTTCCTCTAATACATTTTCTGCTTCCTCTAATGAATTTACATTACTTAATTTTTCACTTAATGCTTCAACTACTTTATCTCTAACTTTTAGCTTAAGATTTTGATCTTCATCTGTATCACTATTTGCTATTACATGAAATCTTATAAGCTTGTCCTTAATATCGTCATAATTTAATTCTGTTAACTCTAAACTAGATTCCTTTGTATTGATTGCAATAGATTGACATCCATTAAAAATTAAAACTGTTAAAACCATAGGTATTATAAAATAAATATACTTTCTCATAAACATAACCCCTTTCTAGTTTTAAGTATTGACATTATAAAGGGGTTTATTCATTTATATTTAATTTTTATTTAAATAGTTCTAGTTAAAAATACTTCTCTATGATTTTCCTTCATTTTTTCATAGCATCTTTGTGCCTTTAACATATCATCAAAAAAAGCAAATACACTTGGCCCACTTCCACTCATCATGCTACCTACTGCACCATATCTATTCATATCTTCTTTTATTTTAATTAATATATTATGCTTTCTTAAAGTTACATTTTCTAATAAGTTTTTCATATTATTTGCTACATAATATAAATTATCTTGTTCCATAGCTTCTATTAAATTCTCAGTTTTAGGATGTACCCTAACTCTATCTAAATTAAAGGCCTTATATACCTCTTTAGTTGAAACTCCAAAACTAGGTTTTACTAAAACCAATATTTTATCCTTAAAAGGTGCTAAAGTTGTTATTTTTTCTCCAATTCCTTCACAAAGTGCTGTTCCACCATTAATACAATATGGAATATCTGCACCTAATTTTAATCCAAGCGCCATTAGTTCTTTATTAGATGCATTAACTTTAAATATCTTATTCATAAGTTTTAAAACGGCAGCTGCATCTGTGCTTCCTCCAGCTAAACCAGCTGATACAGGAATATTCTTTACAATATCAATATGAACTCCATCTTCAATATTATATGTCTCTTTAAATAAACTTGCTGCTTTATAAGCTAAGTTCCTTGAATCTGTAGGAACATAACTTTTATTACAACTTATTGTTATGTCTTCCTTCTGTTTCTCTATAGATATTTCATCGTACAAATCTATATTCTGCATTATCATTTTTAATAAATGATATCCATCACTTTCTCTTTTTCCTACTATATCTAAAGAAATATTAATTTTTGCATAGGCTTTTATTTTCATATATTCAAATCCTTTCAATGGAAAGTTCATAATTTTAAATTAAAGTTCAGAGCATAAACCCTGAACTTTATAAATAATATTATATATATTATTTTTCTTATAGTAAATATGTCATTGTTGTATTCTTTAATTTGAATTAACAACATTCCCTAAATCTGCATTATTATTTTTATTGGATTTGATATAATTTATTAATGGAGATAATCTTTCAAAAAATACAATTATAATATCTCCCTCAGAAGATTCATTTAATGCTATTTGTAAAGCTTCAACTTCATCTAACACTATATTTACATTTGCATCTTTCTTTACTTCTAATACACCATCTTTAATTAAATTAGGTACTTCTCCACTTTTTCTTCCTCTTCTATCTTTATCTTCTTTAATTATTATTTTATCAAGATATTTAGCGCTTATACTTCCTATTTCCCTAGCAACATAATCATTTCTATCTCCTGGAACACCAATTATCCCAGTAATATTCCCACTACTAATACGACTTAGTGTAGGTAAAACCTTTTTATACCCTTCTATATTATGACCATAATCTAATATAACCTTTATACCATTATAATCATAAACATTAAATCTTCCTGAGTTATCTTCAGAGTTAAAATTCTCTAATCCTATTCTTATCATGCTATAATCTATTTCCATAGCTACTAATGCAGCACAAGCTGCCATTGCATTTTCAATATTAAATTCCAATGTACCATTTAACGATATTGGAATATCTTTAACATTTATTATTTTATATTCTATTCCTCTATTATTAACACATATATAATCATCTTTTCTGTATACAGCAATATATTTCTTATTTATATTTTCTCTTACTAATTCATTATTAAAGTCAGAAGAATAGTAAATTATATTTGAATTTATTCTATTTATAATCTTTCTACTCCACTCATCATCAGCATTAATTACTACATTTCCATTTTCTTTTACAGCTTCTGCTACTAATGACTTTACTTTGCAAAGCTCTTCCATAGAATTTATATTATCTATTCCTAAATGGTCATCAGTAATATTTGTTATTACTGCAACATCTGCTAAATCATATGCTAATCCTTTTCTTATAATTCCACCTCTTGCTGTTTCTAAAACTGCTATATCAATATCTCTATTGTATAATATACATTTAGCACTCTCAAATCCTGTATCATCACCAGTATCAATACATTTACCATCAACATATATTCCATCAGTACTTGTCATGCCAACACAATATCCCATTCTAGATAATGTACTATTTATTATCCTAGTAGTTGTTGTTTTACCATTTGTTCCAGTAATAGCGACTACAGGTATGTTTTGAGGATTATTATTATACATCATATTGATTATATCATTTCCAATATTTCTACTAACTCCTTCATAAGGATATGAATGCATTCTTAACCCTGGAGCTGCATTAACTTCAAGTATAGCTCCATTATTCATCAACGATTCGCTAATATCAGTTGTACAAACATCAACACCACATATATCTAATCCTATAGCCTTAGCTGCCCTTACGCATATTTCCTTATTCTCTTCTGAAATAACATCTGTATAATCTATAGCTATTCCACCAGTAGATAAATTTGAATTTTTTCTTAAAAATAATTTTTCTCCATTTTTTAATACAGAATTCAAATTATAATTATTCTTACTTAAATTTCTTTCTAATTCATCATCAATCTTTACCTTAGTCAAAGGCTTTTCATGATCTTCTCCTCTAAGCTCATCACTATTTAATTCATCTATAAGCTCTTTAATATTTCTTTCTCCATCACCAATTACAAATGGCGGTATTCTTTTTGAAACTGCTACAACCTTATATCCAACAACACAAACTCTATAGTCATCACCCTCATAATATCGTTCAACTATTATGTCTTTAAACTCTTCAGTTAACTTTTGATAATATCTTAATAATTCCTTTTCGTTGGTTATCTTTAGTATAACTCCTCTTCCCTTGCTACCAAATTCAGGTTTTAAAACAACAGGATATCCTATTTCCTCTGCAGTTCTTAACAAATCAATAACATTATTTACCTTTTCCCCTTGAGAAACAGGTAAGTTCTGTATTCTTAATAATTCCTTTGTTAGTAACTTATCACAGGAAATATCAGCAGATACACAACTTGTAGCATTAGTAATTGCTGATTCTATTATTCTTCCTTGTTTTCCATATCCAATTTGATAAAATCCACTATTACCCATTTTAATTACTGGCAACCCAGCTTTTTTAGCAGCGTTACATATTTCTAAAGCACTAGGTCCTATAAGTTCTTCTGGCATTATAGATTTTATTATATTTAATCTATCATCAAAGCTAATTTTTTTTCTCTCTATAAGTGAATTAATAATATCAACAGCTAACTTTGCAACTTCAATTCCTACCTTTGGATACTCATATTGATATACAACTATATATCTATCACCTTCAATTTCTCTAGCCTTTCCATAAGCTACATCTATACCTAGGATATTTTGTATAGCTATGATAATATGTTCACAAATATGAGCTAAATAAGTTCCTTCATTTAGTCTCTTTACAAACCCACCTTCCTCATCTATCCCACATCTATGAGTATTAAGAATTGGAAGCATATCTACTAAGTTCTTATTAAAGTCTTTTATATCCTTACTAGGTATCTCCGAATATCCTTCTAAATCTACGTCTAGTTGTATGCACTTTTTATGCGAATGTATATTTCTTCCAGCGTAAACAGTGCTATTTATGATTTTCATAAAAATCCTTATCCTCCTCAAACGGTACCTTATCTAGTAAATTAAATCTATTACCTTCTTTTAATACATGAAGCTTTACGTTAAACATACTAAGTACTTCATCACTATATTGCTCTGATACATTACTATAATCGATTGAACTTCCATCTATGAAATATACTGCACCAGATCCAATAACTTCTGCAGTTCCTTTATCACTTACTACTATTGCTGTATCTTCATCTATTCCTACTCCTAAAACTTCTGGATTTTGAGCTATAGCAGTTAATAATCTTCCTATTCTACCTCGTTGAGCAAAATGTTGATCAATTATTATATTGTTTACTAACCCTAAACCTGGTGACATTTTTAAAGTACATTTATGTGGAGATTCATCATCCTCTCCCTGAACTATCATGGTATCACTCATAACAGATGCTCCGGCAGATGTTCCAGCAATTAATCCTCCATTAGCACATAATTCTTTCACAGCATCATATACTGGGCTTCCCCCTATCATGCTAGTTATTCTTAATTGATCACCACCAGTAAAGAATAATAAATTTGAATTATTTATTAATTCCACGTTTTTATTATCAAATGCATCTTCTCTAGTACTAATGTCTAGTTTATCTATATTTTTAATTCCTAAATTAGAAAATACATTTTTATAATTTTGATAACTTTTTTCTGGATATTCTGTTGCTATAGTTGCTATTATTAACTTCTCTTTTTCAGGATCTATATACTTTGCTACTCTTTTTAATATTTCTTTATCGCCTTCCTTATCTTCAGCTCCTCCTATTATTATTAAGTTACCACTTACTTTTTCGCTCAATTTATCACCTCAAATCACATATTTCTTATTTTATCCAATCAAATAAAATATATTCAAAAATACAAAAAGGCCATTGCATAACTTTGCAATAGCCTTTTTATATTTTTAAATCTTATTAAAATTTACACTTTCCTGGTATTATTAGCTTTTTACCTTCAGTTAATGATTCTGGTCCCTCTAATTCATTTATTTCTATTAATGAATCCATTGTAGTATTATATTTTTTAGCTAAATCCCAAAGTGTATCTCCTATATTAACTACATATATTGTAACTGAGGCTTTTTTACATTCTTTTTCTTCCTCACCTTCAATAATATCAACTATCCACTCTTTATTAACTTTATAACAAGCCTTAACTAAAACAGATAATGTAGCCCTTACACCAATTGTGTTAGCTTCAACTGTAGCATCTAAATTTTCTAAGTGAACTTTACATAAGGCAACCATATCTGGTTTTGTACCTTTTAAATCAATTACTGAAGTAAACGGAATTTCTCCATTACACATATCTATTTTACAATCATCATCAGTTGTTTTATAAAGAACTAATACCTTTATTATTCCTTCAATCTTTATCTTATCTTCTTCAACAACCTTATCTGTTATAACTGGACATCCTGTAGCAGATATTACACATCCAATTTTATCATTTTCATCCTTAGGATATAAGTTATCCTTTATTATTAATTCTGATGTAATTATTCCATGAACTAATCCTATTTCATAATTCTTCTTAGTTAATTCTATTGATTTAGTTGGTGAGTAAGCATCTTTAATTACATCAACAATCTCTTTAGATATAACTTTAATAGTTCCCTTAATCATAAATTCAACATTTACAACTCTACTCTCACCTAAATCATCAGCATTGATTATACTATCAAAATTTACTATATCTATTTGATGAGATGTCATCATCTCACTATTTACACCGATAGCTTCTTCTTCTTTTGATAAGTAAATATCATCTTGTAATAAGAATATATCATTTTCATCTTTTCCTTTGCATAGCACTTCTATCTTGCAATAACATCCAAAATATATTTTTCCATCGCCAAGTTTAACTTCTTTTTTGTGTAAGTTCATAGAGCATTTTAATACTTCATCAATTTCAGGTTTATCCATTGTTACTTTTATCATAGATTTTCCCATTAACTCTATGTCTTTCTCACACTTTATTTGATTCATCTCTTCACTTTTCGTCTTAACTTGTATATCGTCTCTTCCTTCAATTTCTTTAACAAATTCAAATTCTTCAACCTTATAAAGTTGCCACTTAGTTGATCTTATTCCATCAATGGCAATCTTACGTTCATTCATAATACTAGCTTGAATATGTTCTATTACGCACTCGACTTCACAAATCACTTTATGTTCTTCATTATTAAGATCAAGATAGTCTGCGAACTTTTCTGATAAATAAACTGAGTTTATACTAGTTACCTTGCTTTCATCTTCTGATAAATACATAACAGAATAATTAATTTGACCTTCTATCATTATTTTATCTGCTAACGTTTCTTTGTTTGTTATAGTTGCTTTAGCCTCTACTCCTAATATTTGATATACATCTGGATGAGAGTCTTTTATTAAATATTCACCCTTTAGCACATTATTAGTAGAGCTTTCTCTTAGTAATTGTTCATTTTGAATACTTTCTTTAATAACATCTATCTGAGACATCATATCCCCCCCTATAGTATAACTACTATAATTTATATTCTTTAAATATATATTTATTCTAATATGCATTAACTGTTTACCAATTTTTATATAATATTTTCATCAAATTTTTTACAAACTCTTTATTTTTACCATTTAATTACACCTTTTGTCGAATTTTCGTACCTTTTAAAAAAAATTTTAATTTTTTTTAAATAAATTGTTGACTTTATTATAAATATGTCATATTATAAAGATGGTTATTGACCATATAACCTCTCATAAATTCTCAATACCCTTTTATACCATAGTTGAAAGATGGATACCCGCCATCTTTCTTTTTTTATTTCTTTATAAATATATTATTAAAAGTTAATTTTTAGAAATAAATTTAAAATATTTTTAAATACAATAAATAAGAGCTTCGAAAAATTTCGAAGCTCTTATTTACACTGCGTAATATAGCAATACAGTTTTAGTTAAGACATCTGAATAACTATAAGTTACTGTTCTTTGGGTGTCACTTTCCAATCTCACAACAAAAATACTAGGATGAACACTTTCAATCACTCCATCATTTACAAGTATCTTCTTTCTTCCACCATTAGCTTTTAGTGTTACCTTTTCACCTACATGATTTTCAATATCTTTTCGTATGTTGGCTAAGGTTCTATTCTTTTCCATATGACCACCATCTTTCTAATTATATTATAAAGCTTTTTAGCACTTTTGTCAAATAAAACCAAATATTTTAACACTTTCCAGTGATGTTGTCAATGTAAACTTTTTCTTTTTTATTAACCATTTATGGCATCTATTAATTATTATTGCATTTTTTATTATATTTTATTCATTTATTAACACATATATTGGAGCAAAGATTTATACACAAACATACTATAGATTGTAATAATATATTTATTAGGAGAAGAAAATGGTAATAGGTGATACCGTAGTTAGAAAATCTTACGATAAAGATATAACTTTTAAAATAATAGATATAAAAGAAGTAGATGGAAAAATAGTATATATTCTTAAAGGAATTAGCATAAGAATAATTGCTGACTCACCTGAGACTGACTTAGAGCCTGTTGATATTGACTTTATCGGAGAAAAAGAAAAAATATTAAATAGTCGAGTAAATGAGGCTATAAAAAAAGCTGTTAATACTCGATCTGTAATGTCTAGTAAAAGTAATTCAATCTTATTATCTAGAGGAAGTAAAAATCAAAAAAATACTCCGAATAAAGATTTAATGTTTGGGCGTCCCGGAAAAATTCTTCATATTGATGGCGATAAGGAGTACTTAGAAACTTGCCTAAAAGTATATAAACAGCTTTCATTAGATGCAGTGGGACGTGCTATTTCAGAAAGAGAGCAAGCTAATCATGTTGTAGACTTAGTCAAAGAACTTAAACCTGATATAGTTGTATTAACTGGACATGATAGTGTATTAAAAGAAAGCAATGATTACTTAGATTTAAATAATTATAGAAATTCAAAATACTATATTGATGCTGTTAAAGCTCTTAGAAATTATAACTCAAGCTATGATGAATTAGTTATATTTGCTGGGGCTTGTCAATCATGCTATGAATGTCTATTAGATGCTGGAGCTAATTTTGCTAGTTCTCCAAGCCGTGTATTAATTCATTGCCTAGACCCCGTATTCGTATGTGAAAAGATTGCTTATACAACTATTGATTCTGTGGTTTCAATAACAAATATAGTTGAAAATACTATTACAGGAATAAAAGGTATTGGAGGACTACAAACCAGAGGTAAATATAGAGAGGGATATCCTAAATCACCATATATTTAAATAATTTTAATAATTTAAAAGCCGGCTTTTAAAGCCGGCTTTTAAATCGTATTATATTCATTTTTAAAATCATCTAAAAACTTAAGATATTCTTCCTTTTCATTTATTATACTTTCTAATTTACTATCAAAAGTATTTTGTCCCCAGTTAACCTCATTATAATAGTATCTATTAGCTAATCTCCAATACCTTTGAGGGAACTGTAGATAAGCATATAATACATTGTATTCACATTCTTCCAGATTAGAAACCTCATTATAAGCATCTATTATAGCTTTTGCAAATGACATATCCCATTTATTTCTCTTTAATACTTTTATCATAAAGTTTGAAATATCGAATGTCCTTATTTCTCTCTTACAATAATCAAAATCTATTACACTAACAGAATTATCTTTTCCAAGTATAATATTATGATAAGTATAATCATGATGGCAGAAACCTTTTTCCATTTCAGCTATCTCACATAACTTATCGTATTCTGATGACCTTAATGTATTTAAAGCTTTTTTTCCCATTTCTTTATAGAAATCCATTGATTTTAAATATAATAAATCAAAATCGCTTTTTCTATTCTTTTTTCTAATCATATCTCTCATCTTATCTAGTGATTTTATTCTTTTTTCCATAAGACTTGGCCATCTTCCAAGATCACTTTTTAATTTAGAATTTTCAGGTGGATCATATCCCTTAGATGCTTCATGTAACTTTGCTAACGTTGCTGCTGCTATTTTTACTTCATCTATGTTATGAAAATCACATTCTCTTCCTTCTAACCATTCAGATAGAGTATATAAATCTTCATTTACTAATGCATATGGCTCGCCATCTATGTTTAAAAAATATCTGTCTACAGTATTAAAGCCGTTATTTATTAAATGCTCTTTAGCACCATAAACAAATAAAAGTTTTTGTGGCCCATAATTTATCTTCTTAAGACATCTCTCACCTTTATTTGTTTTCAAATAATAGATACCCTTATTGGCTTTTATTATATCTATTTTTATTTGAAATTGTCTTTCTATTTCAAATTCTCTCATCATATTCCTCACCCCCTCTATATTTATATGTATATATGCACTGTTTTATTAACATTTTTTATTTATTCTAATATAATAAATTATAACTACTTTGAAAGGATTAAATCATGAAGATTGGTATTGATGGAAGAGCCGCAAAATGGTATAGAGGTACCGGTATAGGAACCTATGCCTATCAACTTATCACTAATTTAAGCAAATATGATGATTCAAATCAGTATCTTACTTTCATTCCTAAAGATTCTGATTTAAAGCTTGGCGATAACTTTTCTATAGAGTATACAATAGACTCATCTAACAATAACTTTTGGGATAATGTAAAAGTTCCTAATTTATTAGACAACTTTAATATGGAACTATATCACGTTCCTCAAAATGGTGTAGGCCTTTCAGACAATATTAATTGTCCTAAGACTATTACATTACATGATATAATTCCACTAAGAATGCCTGAAACTGTGAGTGATCGTTATCTAAGAATATTTAATGAAGAAATGCCAAGTATATTGAATAATTGTGATGGAATAATAACAGTTTCAGAATTTTCTAAATTAGATATAGCTAATGAATTTAATTTTCCACTTGAAAAAATATTTGTTACTCCTTTAGCTGCTGAAGATATATATAAACCAATAAATAGATTCTATTGTAAAAATGTAATAAAAGATAAATATCGTATCACTGATAATTTCATATTATATGTTGGTGGATATAGTCCTAGAAAAAATATTATTGGTATTATGGAAGCATTTTCTCTATTAAATAATAATCTAAAAAAAGATTTAAAGATTGTAATTACAGGTAAAAAAGGACTCTCATATGAACGTTATAGAAATCGTGCTATAGAATTAGGTATTATAGATTCTGTAATTTTTACAGATTTTGTTCCACTTGAAGATTTACCACTATTTTATAATGCTTGTGAATTTTTGATTTATCCATCATTCTATGAAGGATTTGGACTTCCTCCATTAGAAGCAATGGCTTGTGGTACACCTGTAATCGCATCTAACGTTACATCAGTTCCAGAGGTATGTAAGAATTCAGCAATCTTAGTTAATCCTAATGATGTTAATGAATTATCTTATTCAATGGAGAGAGTATTAACAGATAGCTTTTTGAAATTAACAATGATTGAACGTGGATTAATTACTAGCAGCAAATATTCTTGGAAAAATACAGCTTTAAATACAATTGAAGCATACAAAAATATAATTGATTTCTAAGTTTATTAAATTTTATTTATTACTATATTTAATAAGGGCTATGCTAATGCATAACCCTTATTTTTTTATATTAAATTTTCATTTATATTTCTTAATAAGTCACTTCTAAAAGTATCATTTTCAATCTTATCTTTGAATCTACTTAAAAATACCTCATAATCCCATGACTTTTGTTTTAAATAATAATCCTTAGAAATATTGATAAAATCTCTTGGATAATTTAACATTGCAAAAATTACTTTCTTTTCTTCATCTGATACCTTAGAAACACTACTATAATCTTCTATTATTTTATTAATTATTTCTTTATCATAAGCATAATTTTTTATTACTTTTATAATAAAATTATATATATCCATAGCTCTAATATCTATCTTACAATAATCAAAATCTATCATATTTACTTTGTCTTCATCTATTATAAAATTGTGATGAGCTAAATCTAAGTGACATATAACCGTATTTTTTAGATCAGAGTAAAGCTCACTATAAGAACTCTCAGTTAATAAGTTTATACTTATATTTAAATCATTTTTTGCTTTTGAAATATTTTTTAAAAATAACAAATCAAAATCATTTTTATAACTAAATTTACTTATAACCCTCTCTGCTTCTGTAATAAAACATAAATCATTTAAAAGTTCATATATTAAATTTTTAGATTTATTTAATATAATATCTTCCTTTGTTAAATTATCTGTTATATTCATTGATGCATTATGAAAATTTGCTAAAGCTTTTGTACACCATTCTACTTCTACTGGATTTGTGAAAGTAGCCTCTCTTCCATCCATCATATCTAATAATACATAATACTTTCCTTTCCACTCCGTAATTATATCCCCATTAGAATTTGTACAATATTGAAGTACATACTTATCTTTTTCTTTAATTATATTTAAAACTTTATTTATAAAATTTATTCTATCTAATGATGAATTAGTTATTTTTAATATTTTCTTTCCCTTATCTGTAAATAAAACAAATACTTTTCTTAATGGAATAATGTCATAAACCTTTACTCCCAGCTTAAAAAAGAACTCTTCGCTTAAATCATAGCTACACAATATTCTCTTATCTATATATCTAAACTTATTCATTTCACTCCTCCATTCATAAAAGTTCAATACCATCTATCTTTTGAGCAATACCAATCTCTTTTATCCATTCTTCATCACTAAATCTCTCTCTGTCCTCCTTTAGCTTTAATAAAGTTTTAATTGATTCAAGTGGATAATTTGACAGTACAGTGATGTAATCTATACTATCTTTATTTAAATCTGATTTATATGCAAAATCATTTATTAACTTAATAATATCTCCTTCATATCCTCTTTTTTTTAACCTTTTTATATAGTTATAGCAATCATGCTCTATCATATTATAAGAAATATATCTAGTAGTTCTTATACAAATTGTCAAACCTTCTTTTTTCAAGTTACCTTCATCTACTCGTCCTAAGCATATATCATAATCATTCATACTCCTTATTATTATTTTTAAGTACTCATCTTCATCTAAAGTATTTAATGACTTATTAGCCCTATTTAGTATTTTATTTCCTTCATCTATGATAAATAAATCAAAATCACTTTTATTATATTTTTCCTCAAAAGATCTAATCATTTTTAATGTTTTTTTTGTTTGAACAATAAACGACTCTATTTCTTTTCCTATGGAACTCTCAACTCTCGGAATTATATTTGTTTTTTTACCTCTTAAGATTTTCTGTACTTCAATTATTAAAGATATCTGATTGTCTGTATCCCAAATATATTTTTTCCTGCTACCTTTAGGAAAGTTTTCTTCCCCAACAATAATCCCATTACTATTTAAAAACTCTAGTATATCCAAACAATATCATCCTCCTTAATTGAAATACTCTTCTAAAAATTCTTCTCTATAATCAATATCTTCTAAATATTTATTAATCTTTTCTATAAAAAACTCCTCTCCCCAAGGCTGTTGCTCCCAGTAATATTGAATTCCAACTTGCCAAAATACTTGTGGAAATCTAATAAATTCTCGTATTAATTTTAATTCTTCCTCATATATATTGTTACTTTTGCAATAATTATTTAAAATTAAATTTGCTTTTTCCTTACTCCATTTACCATCTTTCATTGCCCTAATTAATAATGAAGATACATCATGTAAATGAGTATCTAAAATACAGTAATCAAAATCTATTACATTAAATTCACCATTCTCATCAACTAAAATGTTATGATGTGCAAAATCATGATGACAAAAACCCCTTTTCATTACCTCTTTATCCATGATTTCTATATAATTACTTTCTTTAAGGCCATTAATTGCAATTTTTCCTCTCTCTATTTCAGCTTCTATATTATCTAAGTATATATAATCAAATTTAGATTTATATGCTTTTTGAGATATTCTATTTTTAAAATCTAATATCTCATTACATCGTGTTTCAAAAACATTTATCCAAGAATACCATCCTATTCTAGGATTCATCTCTCTATTTAATGTAAATCCTGAGCTACATTCATGGAGTTCTCCAAGTTTTTTAGATACTTCTCCTAATTCTATAGGATTGTTATAATTACTTACTCTAGATGGTATCCATTCTGTTATATATGCATATTTATTACCTAATTGTATATAATCTCCACCCCGATTGTTTTTCAATATATTAGGAGTCTTATTAAAATTTCTCCTTTGCAAATGTTTAATTGCTGATAAAATAAAATAGAAATGTCCAAAATCATATTTAATTATTTTTATTGCATAGCTTGTATTTTCACTTTCCAATTTATAACTATTCTTAAATTTTTCAAGAGATTTTATTTTTATATCATAATTAGATTCTATAGAGTTTTTTAGATTTTCTGTATCCATAGCCAACTCCTAAAGTTTTATTCTATTCATTATATGAAATTACATATTTCATTGTGTTTACTATCACACAAATTACTTAATTATAATATTTATAATATTATAGGTTTTATAGGAGGCGTTACGCTTTGAAATTTTCAATAGATGCTAGGGGGATTAATTTATATAAAGGATCTGGTATAGGTACTTATATCGAAAATCTTCTTAGAGAACTTCTTAATATAGATACTAAAAATAATTATTCTATTTTTTGGACTGGAGAAAACTACGAAAATTACAAAAAAGATAATTCAAAAATTATTTTTACATCAAAAAAACATGGTACTTTTTATGAAAATTACTACTATCCAAACTATATTGAAGAAAACAACATAGATATGCATCATATACCCCAAAACGGCATTGGCTTAAATGAATTATATACATCACCAGTAGTAGTAACTATTCATGATTTGATTCCTTATATCTTACCAGAAACTGTTGGACGTGGTTATCTACAAAGGTTTTTAAGAGATATGCCTTTAATAGTAAGTAACTCTAAAATAATTTTAACTGTTTCTGAATATTCAAAAAGAGATATAATGAAATTTTTTCCTTTCGTTGATGAAGAAAAAATATTCGTTACGCCTCTAGCTGCTAACAAAAATTATAAACCATTAAATAAATCTAATTGCCTTGAATATATAAAAAATAAATATAGTATTAATTCACCATTTATATTATATATAGGAGGATTTAGTACAAGAAAAAATGTTAAAGAACTTATTATAGCTTTTAAGAAAATTCAAAAATCATTAAAAAAGGATTATAAACTAGTTTTATGTGGCTCAGTAAAAGATGAGGGTGTTAAACTTCAGGAATTATGTAAGGAGCTTTTAATTGATGATAAAATTATCTTTACAGGTTTTATACCAGATGATGAATTACCTTTATTTTATAATGCTGCCGAACTTTTTGTTTATCCTTCTTTATATGAAGGATTTGGGCTTCCTCCTCTTGAAGCTATGAGTTGCGCTACACCTGTAATTACATCTAATTTAACATCTATTCCAGAGGTAACCAAAGATTGTGCTATATTGATAGATCCATTTAATAAGGATGAGTTAGCTTCTTCAATTCTTAACTTATTGAATTCAGAATCTTTACTACAAGAATATGGTGAAAAAGGCTATAATAATAGTCTAAATTTCACTTGGAAAAATACTGCTATTGCTACCTTAAAAGCCTATGAACATGTATTTAAAAATATAAATAACTAAGAAATAAAGGTTATGAAAATTTTCATAACCTTTATTTAAATTATATTAATTTGTTGTAGATGTATTTGTAGTTGAAGTTAATGTTATAGTCGTATTTTGAGTCTTTCCATCTCTTATAAACTCAATATTTATAGTATCTCCTTCTTCTTTAGAATTCTTTATTTCTTGTAATTCTTCAAAAGTCTTAATTCTTGTTCCATCAGCCTTAACTATTAAGTCTCCACCCTTTAATCCTGCTTTTTCTGCTGGTGAGAATTCATTGACTTCAACAATATAAAGTCCCTCTTCCATATTTAATTGCTTAGCCATACTTTCATCTATAACTCTTATTGATACACCTAAGTTTAATATTGGTTTTGATAATGAATCAATCTTCTCTTTTACATCATTAATAGGAATTGCAAATCCGATACCTTCCGCACCATCACTTGCTTTTAATGTATTTATACCAATAACTTCTCCCTTAGTATTTATTAATGGACCACCACTATTACCTGAATTAATAGCTGTATCTGTTTGTATTAAATTTGTGCTAACTCCTGTTTCTGTTTCAATACTTCTATTTAATGCACTTACTATACCTTTTGTTAATGTAGATGATAATTCCTTAGATAATGGATTTCCAATTGCTAATACTTCTTCACCTGGTTGTAATGCATCTGAATCGCCTAATTCTACAACCCCTGGAACTTCTATATCTTGATTAATTTTTATCATAGCTACATCTTGATCTGAATCGTAGTTAACTACTGAAGCTGTTACTTCTTGCCCATCACTTAATGTTACAGTAACTTCCTTTGCACCATCTATAACGTGATAATTTGTTAAAATATATCCATCATTATTTATTATAAATCCTGATCCCATTCCTTCAGTTTCTTGTTGGAACCATCCATTTACACTTTGAACTGATTTTGTAGATACCATAACTACTGCAGGAGCTACCTTCTTATATATATCAGCTGCAGATAATGCTGTATTATCTGTTGCAAATGAAACTGGATCTGTAACTATAGTATTACCAGAGCTATTATTGCTACCACTCTTACCTGTTACAAAATAAGTAACTCCAGAACCTACTACTCCTCCACATAAAGAACATATAAGGGCTAATGCTATATATTTAGCAATTCCTTTACTATTTCTTCTTTTTTTCTTTTTCTCTTTACTTGGCTCCTCATTAAAATTATTTTTCACTTCAATTTCATCATTTACTTTCGCTTCACTATAAGCTGCATCATAAATATTCTCATTATCCATATATACTAACTCCTTTTTTCTAATTTTTCATTTATTCTATAGTTATAATATAACCACTCAATGTGTCAAATATATGACAATCTAAAAATACTTAATATAAAAAATAGACATCAACTTCTTGATGTCTATTTTAAACTATTTTTTATTTTCATCTATCTCTTTCAACTTCTTAATAGTTTGTCTTATAGCATTTAGAACATTATCTTTATCATTTAATGCTAAGAAATCTTTATCACAACTAGTCGTATATACAGTTGTTAAATCTTCACTTCCTAAGCTTTTTAATGGATCATCCTGCTTTTTAGTAAGTAAATAATATGGAATATCACTAAATACACCATCAACTTGACTGTTACTTTTTCCTTTAAGAAGATTATTTAACTCATGATAAACTGCATTTGTATAATTTGACTTAGTTCTTAAGGTTAAGAATTCATCTAGGTTACTCTCTAAAAGTCCAGATTCATAATCTTTTAAATTTACATCTAAATTTAGCTTGTCCAGAAGCATTGTAAGCCCACATATTGAACCAACTCTTTCAATATTTCTTCTAAGCTTAGTTATAATTTGACTTCTCTGATATTCTTTAGTCTGAACCTCTTTTTCATTAATTGGATCTATCATTATAGCAGCTGCTACTGAATCCTTAAACTGTTCTGCAAAGCTCGTTAATACAAGAGAGCCATATCCCTCTCCAACTATTATATAAGGCCCTGATAATCCTGCTTTTCTTAATAAAATTTTCAAATCTCTAGCTTGTTCTTCAGGGGTTCTTCCAGATGATCCATCACTATATCCGTACCCCTGTCTATTGTAAACGAAAGTTCTAACATTATCATTTTTCTTTAATTCTTCTACTATAGGAGTCCATCCCTCCAAAGTAGTACCCATATCTCCATCAAAAATAATAGTATAACTACCTTCCCCTTCAATTCTATAATCTAATCTTAAATCATCCACGGTAGTATAATTAACTCTTTTTTTTAATCTTTCCCCATCAACAAAGTCAACTACATTTTGAGTAACAACTCCAATAATTATTATTATGACAATTATCCCAGAAATTATTTTAAACTTATCCTTAGGACTTCTTTGCCTCTTCATACTTACTGATCGTACTCCATTTGAATACGGCAAAAACTTCATTTTATTTCTCTCCCCATACTTTCTTATATACAATAAATATTACTCTACTTAAGATTTTGAAATTACATATACTTATTTTATACATATTTTAATTATATTATTAACTATTTAATTTTAAGTTAGGCTTTGCATTTAAATTTAAATCACTAATCTTTCCGTTAACAAAATTAAAGTAAGCTGCACTTCCAATCATGGCAGCATTATCAGTACATAAAATTGGTGCTGGGAATAACACCTCTATTCCTCTTTTTGAAGCTTCTTTAATAAGCGTTTCTCTTAAACTTGAATTAGATGCAACACCACCTGCAATTGCAATTGTCTTAACATTTCTCTTCTTACAAGTCATTAATACATTTTCTTTTAATACATCTATAACTGCATATTGGAAAGAAGCCGCAACATCAGCTTTATTTACTTCAATATTTTGCATTTTACATTTATTTAAATAATTAAGAACTGCTGACTTTACTCCACTAAATGAAAAATCTAAAGTTTCTTCATGAAAGTTAGCCTTTGGAAATACTATAGCTTTTGGATTTCCTTCCTTTGCTAATTTATCAATTTTAGGACCTCCTGGATATCCAAGCCCTAATGCCCTTGCAACTTTATCATAAGCTTCTCCAGCTGCGTCATCTCTAGTTTGACCTATTACTTCATACTTTCCATAGTCCTTAACATATACTATAAAAGTATGACCTCCTGATACTACTAAAGACACAAATGGTGGCTTTAACTCCTTATGCTGTATATAATTAGCACAAATATGTCCTTCAATATGATTAACTCCTATTAAAGGTTTTTTAGTTGCAAATGATAATCCCTTTGCAAATTGTAATCCAACTAGTAATGCTCCTACTAATCCTGGACCATATGTAACACCTACTCCATCAATTTTATCTAAAGTAACATTAGCTTCTTTAAGAGCTTCTTCAACCACTCCGCTAATGGCTTCAATATGCATTCTCGAAGCTACTTCTGGTACTACTCCACCATATTTTTTATGTGTATCTATTTGGGATGCAATTACATTAGATAATACTTCCCTACCATTAACAACAACTGCCGCTGAAGTTTCATCACAACTTGATTCTATAGCTAAAATATATTTATCTTCCATCTATTTTTACCTCTTCTTTTTACTATATAACACCAAAATGTATTATAACGTAATCATAAAACATAATCAAATTATTACTTGTTAATACAAATTTGCTCATGTATAGTTTAAATATAATAAAATCTTAATTTAGATTACATACTCATGAGTATTATATACTTTTAAAAATTTTTATTCACTATTTTTTATTTCATTTTATGGATTTTTAAGGATTTCTTAATAATTCTGTATTATTTTAATCCTTATCATATAATTATTACCATTATCATTTTATCTTATATCATTTTATTCTTAATATTATTTGGAGAGGAAATATATGAAACCTTATGCAAAAGTAATAGTTTTAGGATCACCTATAACTAAATCAAATTTTAAATTACACAATAAAGATGGAAGGGCAATATTACCTTATAATACAGGGAAATCTCATGATAAGTATGCATTATACGAAGAAGAAATAGCTTATCATGCTAGAATCCAAAATCCTGATATAGTATTTTATGAATCTCTTATTGCAATATTAAAAGTTTATTATAAAAGCGAAAAAAGACATCCAGATACAGCTAATATAACTAAAAGTATATTTGACGGTATTGAAAAGAGTGGATTAATAGTTAATGACGCTCAAATTCGAAGAATAATAGTGGAAGAATTTTACGATAAGGAGAATCCGAGATTTGAATTAGAGTTATTTGGAGAAAGTGAATTTTCAGTTTCATATTCTATTACTCCAAAAGATTCTCCAGATGAAAAAAGAATTTACTCCTCATTAAAAAAATCAGTAAATTCTACTGTCAAATCTTCAAAAACAAAAAAAACAGTAGAAAGTGTTAATGATTCTACTGCATCAATAAATAAATGTTCAATTTGTAACAATATTTTAAAAGACAATAATTATATAAAAGCTGATAAAGGGAAAACTGTTATTTGTAAAAATTGTTTTAATAAACTATTTTAAGGAGGCTATTAATTATGAAAAATAAATATGTGTTTTTAGGTGATAGCTTAATATTTGGATATGGTGTTAAACCTAAAGATAATTGGGTTAATAAACTTAAAACTAATTATGATTTGGATATATATAATAAAGGTATAAACGGAAGTACATCTACAGATATGCTTGTTAGATTTCAGGGAGATGTCCTTGATATATCTCCTAAAATTTTATTTTTAATGGCAGGAACAAATGATTTACTTTCTAATAGATCTGTAACTTCTATTGTTAATAACATTGAGATAATGATTAAAGATGCAGTATCAAATAATATAGAAGTATATATAGGAATTCCTCCTAATATCATTCCTGAAATGGCTAATAAGCTTTTCATGAGATGTGATACTTATGATTATTGTAAAGAAAGTTTACCTTTATTGCGCAATGAATTATTAAACCTTTGTAATACTTACTCTTTAAAATATTTAGACTTTTATTCATTAACAGAAAATGCAAAGGAACTATCTAATTTATACCTTGATGGCATTCACTTTAATCCAGAGGGCCAAAGCTTGCTATTTGAAAAAGCCAAACAACTCTTTAACTAAATTGTTCGTTAAAGCTTAAGTGCCGTGATGCCGAAAATTAATGATATTACCTCCAGGAATTAGTGTAATTTTCGTTAAGAATTTATATTATTTTTTCCAGAAAAAGTCCTAAAGCTTCGAAGTTCACTATCGTTTACCTCAGCTTCTTAACGGACTTTTTCTTCCAAAAACAATTAAATTCTAAAACTTAATTACAATATTCCTTCCGATAATATCA
>ERZ791879.543-NODE-543-length-28531-cov-103.126352_pt1 | contig 28531 bp, 32 predicted proteins | sample MGYA00510162_ERZ791879 | MGnify/ENA primary metagenome ERZ791879 (study PRJEB30046, sample SAMN00792113) | human gut metagenome | study: EMG produced TPA metagenomics assembly of the A metagenome-wide association study of gut microbiota in type 2... | reverse complement strand
TATCAAAGTAAATCTCTAATTGTTAACAAGTTAATTTATAGAACATCCCTTAATATAGTTTTCCCAAGTCTGTGCAAAACTAATGTTAGCAATAAACGCACATAATAAAAATAAATATCTAAGCATCTTTTTAAAGTTTTAAATTAAACTATTTAGTTTTATAAATCATTTCTTTTTAAATTGTGCATAAGTATGATTTACAATAATTGGCTTATTATTTTGCCAATTTAATTCTGGAGTTCCATCTTCATTAAGAATTTGAATCTTACAAAAGGAACAACGTTTTTCTACAATTTATATCAATGTTTTGCTGTCTATTTACTTTGTGTGCTTACCCAAGCCAGTCGGTGAAGATAAGTATACATTCGTGCACCTTCTCAAAGAATCTCCCTATCCGGCGCTTGATGCCCTTCCAATAAATCCCATTCTTTTTAATGCTCATATACTTCGTTCTTTATTTTGTTATTAATTCATGTGTAAATACGCTATCAGTGCAATCTGTATCAGCAGAATGGCAAGAAAGTAGTATGTAATACAACTTTCCATTCAAAGCTATCGTTTCTTCTCCAGCTCTTGCAGGCTTTCGAGTTTCTTTGATTCGAGGAAGTCGTAGATGCCACCGAGGTGTTCGCGGACGCGACCGTGACCGAACTCGTAGACCTTGGTGACGAGTCCGTCAAGGAAGTCGCGGTCGTGACTAACCACGATGAGGGTGCCGTCGAAGTCCTGCAGGGCTTGTTTAAGAACGTCTTTGGTGCGGAGGTCGAGGTGGTTTGTCGGCTCGTCGAGGATGAGGAGGTTCACTGGTTCGAGGAGGAGTTTGAGTATAGCGAGTCGTGTGCGCTCGCCACCGGACAGCACTTTCACTTTTTTCGTGGAGTCTTCGCCTCCGAACATAAAGGCTCCGAGCAGGTCGCGTATCTTATTGCGTATCTCCCCCTTTGCTACGTCATCAATGGTCTGGAAGACGGTGAGTTCACCGTCGAGCAGCGATGCCTGGTTCTGAGCGAAGTAGCCAATCTGTACGTTATGTCCGAGATTGAGTTGTCCTTGGTTTTGCAGTTGTCCCATGATACACTTTACGAGTGTAGACTTTCCTTCGCCGTTGCGACCTACGAAGGCTATCTTATCACCGCGTTCTACGGTGAGGTTCACACCGCTGAATATTGTTTTGTCATCGAAAGCCATGGCTACGTCGCTCATCTGCACGGGGTAGGCTCCGCTTCGTGGCGAAGGCGGGAACTTTAGTCTCAATCGGCTTGTATCCTCTTCGTCCACTTCTATGAGTTCGAGTTTCTCAAGCATTTTTACGCGACTCTGTACCTGAAATGTCTTTGAGTACGTACCTTTGAAGCGTTCGATAAAGTCCTTTGTTTCAGCAATCATCTTCTGCTGCTCTTCGTATTGCTTCATCTGTTGCTCGCGTCGTTCCTTGCGCAGTTCGAGGTAGTGACTGTAAGAAGCTTTGTAGTCGTAGATGCGTCCCATGGTCACTTCGATGGTGCGTGTGGTGATGTTATCGACGAATTTGCGGTCGTGACTGATGACGACTACGGCTTTGGAACTATTGATTATGAAATCCTCAAGCCAACCGATAGACTCGATGTCGAGGTGGTTTGTTGGCTCGTCGAGTAGCAGTACGTCGGGCGACTTTAGCAGGAGTTTAGCCAGTTCGATGCGCATACGCCAACCTCCAGAGAACTCACTTGTTGGACGATTGAAGTCGGAGCGTTCAAAGCCGAGTCCGAGAAGGGTCTTCTCTACGTCTTCCTCAAAGTGCGTCATATCAATGGCATAGAACTTCTCCGAGAGAGTTGATACCTTCTCTATGAGTTGCATATAGTCATCGCTCTCATAGTCGGTACGTGTTGTGAGTTCGGTATTTATGCGGTCTATCTCAGCCTGAATCTCATGCAGATGTGCGAAAGCCTGGCATGTCTCCTCAAAGACGGTACGTCCGTCTTCTGTCATAAGGTGCTGTGGCAGATAGGCTATGACGCAATCTTTGGGTGCAGAAACAGTGCCACGCGTTGCCTGTCGTACGCCAGCCATAATCTTCAAGAGCGTACTCTTGCCTGCGCCATTTTTGCCCATGAGGGCTATACGATCCTTCTCATTGATTTGGAAGGAGATATCTTTAAATAGGGTGGTGCCACCGAATTCGACGGTCAGTCCATCAACTGTAATCATATATTTTTTTTCTAATGTTGAGGTTTGTTATAGTACTTGTGCGAGAGTACTTGAGTACTTGTGGATATATTACTCGAGTATAGTAGCGAGATTACTGCAGTATAGTGGTGAGATTACTCGAGTACTACGTAGTGAGAGTACTGTGATAGTTGTAATGAACAGATGCGTTAGTTGCACCTGTTTGATGTGTTAGTCATACCAGTTGATAGCTTGCTCATAGCTATCGAACTGCATTTCTTCGGTTACGCCCACTATTTTCAGTACCTTCAGTATGAATTCCTGTTCGCTTATAGGTATGAGACGTGCGCCACGTCGACGCTCGAAGTAAGGATTGCGTCCCCATTCGCCGACGCAAATCTCCATGAAACGTCTGTACTGATCGGGGAACATGCGTCGCTGAAAATTGGTGAAGCCACGAGCGTAGAGCATCGGACTGTTGCTGCGATAATATGCGCATGAAGTGTCCTTAGTGCATCTGGTAGGGTTGATGAGCCGCAGATACTCCTCGTTCTTCAACATTATGGCGTGTGCTATCTGGTGCAAGCAGTTGGTTGCCATTGGGCAGTCGTTATGCTCGCATACGGGGTAATTGGTTGGTAGTGATGTGTATTCTTTTCTTGGCATAATATTTTTTAATAATCCTGTTTGTTTGCATAGTCTTTATTTTCCAATGCAATATATTTTTGGATGCAAAGGTACGACTTTATCTTGAAACAGGTCGCAACTTATATCTTAAAAAATCCTATTTATTCTATCGTTGTTGTTGATATTCAGAATATAATCATTATATTTGCACATAATATTAGCGTTGTTATTATGTGCAATATCAAATATTACATAAAAGAAACAGAAGCATATTTTGCCAAAACGTTGGGCGAAGATGTTGCTTTAGAACCAGCAAATAAGGGTTTGTTGGAAGGGCTTCCTATTAGTGTGTCTTCTAACTTCTCATTTTATGAAGGATGTTTGTTGAGGCAGTCCGTTTTGTTGGCTTACATAAAGGATGGTGATTCTGTGCCACCTGCACAAATGAAGAAGTTATTGGATATTATACAAAGACAGACAAAACTTGTTGTTATACTAATAACTCCGTGTATATCTTCCTATAATAAGGTAAGGTTGGTGGCACAAAAAGTCAACTTTGTCATTCCTGACAAGCAAATGTTTCTGCCATCTCTCTTGCTTGATATTAAACCAGATAGAAAGATAGGCTCGGATCTAAAAGAAACTATTCCTCATTTTGCCCAATGTTTGTTGCTTTATCATTTGCAAATAAGCTCAATAGTTGGAACAAGTAGTTATGAGTTGAGTGATAAGTTTGGTGTTTCTTATGCGACAGTGAACAAGTCTTTGCGTTGGCTTGCATCCAAGGATCTGATTAAATTAGAGGGTGTAAAGACCAAGACTGTGCAAATAGAGTTAAGCAACAGGGAACTTTGGTACAAGGCTCTGCCTATGTTTGTCTCTCCGATAGAGCAGCTTCATTATACAGATGCTCTTCTTGAAGGGATGATGATAAGTGGAGTAAATGCCTTAGCTTCTTATACTATGTTAAACGAAGAATCAAGACAATGTTGGGCTATAACAAAGAAAGAGTTGAAGAATTTGAACGTTGTAACAGATGAGCAGTTTGGAGAAAATGAAATCCAAGTTTGGAAGTATAACCCTAAGATGTTAAGTACTGAAGGAGTGGTTGATAAACTCTCGCTTTATCTTTCGTTGAAAGACAATGAAGATGAGCGAATACAAATAGAGTTAGAACGATTGATAAATGCAATGTCATGGTAAGAGGAATAGAAACATTCAAGCAGTTTTTTAAGGGCTTTGAAGACAATTATGTTATTATTGGCGGTACGGCATGTGAAATCTATGAGGATCTGTATGCCCAAGTACCTCGTGCGACAAAGGATATAGACATCATTTTGATTGTTGAGGCTTTATCTGCAGAGTTTGTTGCCAGATTCTGGGAGTTCGTAAAGATGGGTAATTACGAGCAGCGTAACAAGGGTGTTAATGAGAATGTAGAACCCAAGCATGAATATTTTCGTTTTATGAAGCCCGCTAATCCTGCTTTCCCATATCAGGTTGAACTCTTTTCACGTAGTCTTGGTTTGATGAATTTCCCTGAGGAGGCTCGTATTACACCGATTCCAGTGGATGAAGACCTTTCAAGTTTATCGGCAATACTTATGGATGAAGACTATTATCGTTTCACGATAGAACATAGCTTGCAGGAAGATGGCGTACATATCGCCAATATCGAGAGTCTTATCTGTTTGAAAAGCAAGGCTTTCTTGGATTTGAGTCAAAGAAAAGCTAAAGGTGAAAGTATGGATAGCAAGCACATTGCGAAACATAAGAAAGATGTTTTTCGCCTTGCAGCAATGCTTGCTCCAGCAAGTAGATATGAACTACCCGACACATTAAAAACTGATGTCAGTGACTTTTGTGATGCTATCATGCAGGATTTGCCTAATGCCGATTTCATAAAGTCAGCAGGTCTTGGCAATGTGACAAGCCAACAGATTGTAGAACAACTCAAAAAATCAATGTTGTAGTTATGGTTAAGATTCAATATGCCTCTGATTTGCATTTGGAGTTCATGGAGAATACTCTGTATTTGGAGGCTCATCCTCTCCATCATGTTGCAGACATCTTGGTGTTGGCAGGAGATACTGGCTATTTAGGTGATGAAGGCTTTATCAAGCATCCCTTCTGGGATTGGGCATCTGAGCATTTCAAGCAAGTAGTAGTGATACCAGGTAATCATGAGTTTTATTTGGGTTATGACTTAGGGCAACTCCATGATGGATGGTGCATGGAAATTCGGCACAATATCAAATGCTATTATAATGCAGTAATACATCTCTCTGATGATACAGACCTTATAGTTTCAACTCTTTGGGGACATATAGAGGCACAGGATGCTTTCGCAACAGAGCGAAGCGTGAATGATTTCTATCGTATTAAGGACAATGGTGTTGTGATTAGTTGCGAGCAATTTAACAAAGAGCATGATAAGTGCCGTGCATTCATAGAAAAGGCGGTTGGTGCGAGTAAGGCTAAGCATATTGTGGTGGCAACGCATCATGTTCCATCATTTGAATTGGTATCCCCAGACTTCATGGGCAGTTCGATAAATGGTGCCTTTACGGCAGAACTTGGAAACTTTATAGCTTATAGTCATATTGACTATTGGATATATGGTCATTCCCATCGAAACATAGACAAGATGATAGGACAGACAAAATGTATCTCCAATCAACTTGGATATGTTAGCCATGGGGAGGCTAAGGCTTTTGATTTTATGAAATGTATTAATTTATAATGGACAATGGAGGTAGTTTGGTGGTTACTGGTGGTTGCCGTTACCAATTCTCCAAAACACGACTTTAATCGTTGTAAATCAACAACTTGCAAATTCTTGTCTCGTGACACAAAATCAGCGAGGGACAAAAACGGGACAAAACCACGGAAAAATAAAGTCAAGAACACTTCGCTCGAAATATCCCTTGTGGAATACCTCTGTTTCGTTTGCAAAGGTACAAATTTGTCCCTTGAAAAACGAGGGGAAATCCCTATTTCTCTCATTCACAACTCATTTTCCTACCATTGTACCCCAAATGTGGTTATTGCAAACGGTTTTGACCTCAAACGGCTTGGTTTGCGAAAATTGGGTGTTAAATTTTGTTTTGCACTCTGTTGGACATTCTCAAAAACGAGAACTGGCAATAGAACCAAAGATTTGCCACCCTTATTGTCCAATCCTTGGTTTGGTGAATGTTTGAACGATAGACATTTGACGATGCTGAATTTCAAGTGAGTGTCCGACCAATCTACCACATTGCAGCATGGTAAAATAGAACCAAAGAATTGAAAATCAGCACTTTTAATAAACCATAACGGCTGCTTGAATATCATTGGCAACAATATACCTTTGCAGCCGAAATCGATAACGTAATAAACAAAATATCAGATTTATGACAGAAAAGAACGCATTAAAGATGAACCTCGACCATGAGCGCAAGATAGTGGAGCTTCAGTCGAGAGTGAACAAGTTGGAGAACCTTTGCTATATGACAAAGGAAGTGTTGAACCTTGAAGAGGCTTCCGCCTTTCTCGGCATTGCCAAGAGCACGCTCTACAAGATGACGCATCTTAACCAGTTGCCGTACTTCAAGCCTGCTGGCAAGCTCATCTTCTTTGAGAAGAAAGCCTTGCTTGACTGGGTACGAGGAGCAAGAGCCATGTCGGAGGAGGAAATAAGACTGGAGGCTGCAAACCGTCTGAATGAAATGAACAATAGACCATAGCATCATGACGAAAGATGAACTTGTAAACAGTCTGCAAAAACGTGACCCTCTGTTGGCTAATGCGGTCAGCAATATGGTAGACTACATTTCCGACCGCTTTCCTGCTGCTTACCCAAGCAAGGAACAGACGGAATCCGTCAATGCTTACTTGCATTCAGTATTTGCAGACGGTGACGGAACCATGTCGGAAAGAAACTGTGAGCATCGAAGAATTGCATCACAGAAAATTACCATCAATGCCATACAAGTGCTTGACAGTCCCCAACTTGACCGACTGCAACGTGTACTTGACCATATCGCATACGACAAGGAGTATTATATGCCAGAGAGAGGCTTCGGCATGAGGCGATAGTTTCTCTTTTGACGGCAGAGAGTTTTCCGCATAACAGCATGAACAGATTTACACAACAAAAATAAAACAACGATGAACAGTAATATTTTCAACAGCATTATCCTGAGTAATGAACAAGTAAACTATCTGATGGGTGGCACGGCTGGCATCAATCGCCTTTCATGCCTTTATCAACTCATTCAGATTGTGACACGACAGATTGAAACCTCAAATGAGGTTGGGGAGTCCACAACAGAATTGTGGGAAGTGAACATGTCAGAGGTGGCTCTATCCAAACTATGGAAGTGTGACCGAAAAACCGTCTCCAAGATGCTTGACCACATGAACAAATTGGGCATCCTTTCTTCTGTACAGACAAGACGAGGAAGTGTTCACACATTGCTATGCATTTCTGCATGGATTGTTGACGGCAAGAAATATGTCAATCCTCACTATGTTCCCATCAACCAAAGAGACCATTCTGGCAAGTCTAATACTATGACTTCCACAACCGCATTCCCTAACAAGGAGGATCCGCCCATCAAAAATGGCGGTACTTCTCCAACACAACTTGCCAACAGTTCCTTTTCTTCCCTAACTTCAGGAAATGGCGATAATGGCGAGGAGGAATATGTTCCACCGCCAAGCGTCTCAGAAATGGAACTGGAGGCAGAAGCCAGAAGGCAATTCTTCAAAGAACAGATGGAAGGGGAGGATGCCCCACAATTGCTGTTGCTTGGGTAATTTGAGAACCGTTATACAACAAGTCTGTGAACTGGTGCAACCCCAGTGCGTAGCGTGCATGTGCGTAAACTCTGATAGCAGTGCTATGCAAGAAATACCAATGTCATACAAACGCACTTCGTTTGTCCGTATGCCAATGGACTTCTTGAACGCTCGCAAGCTCGCATTGGGTTGCACACTTTTATAGAAGCGATACTTGGTATGAATAAGAAAAATATAGAAAAGGAGGCACCGAAATACACGAGCCGCCTGATAGTAAGACTGACACCGCAACTCCATAAGGAGATAGCGGAATATGCAGCCCTTTGCGGACTGACAACAAGCGCATACGCACGCAAGCGGTTGGAGGGCAAATATCCCAAACAACGCTTGACTGACAAAGAAATGGAGGCTTTGAACAGCCTTTCGGATGCCAGGGGCGATATACAAAAATTGTTCGGCTTCCTCAAAGGTCGTCCGCTTACGGAACGTGAGAACATTCTCCGTAGCGAAATATTTATGAAACGATGGAGAACAAGCGCAGAGGTGATCTTGAACCGCATGATTGAGATAGAGAAATACTTAACACAATAGAACATACGACATATATGATAGCAAAAGCAAAGGTGATAAGTCATGGCGCAAATGCCATACGTTACTCAGTGGATAAGGACAAGGCAGAGATTGTAAAGACCAATCTCTTGCCCGATGATATTTCCCCAACGGCAATGTGGGCAAGAATGCTTGCCTTGCAGAAGAAGTTTGAGGACAAATTGAACCGTTATCATCCGCTCAAAAGGAACATGATACGTATTGAGGTTTCCCCAACCTCGGAGGAAACGCAAGGTTGGACGATGGAGGACTGGCAGAGGTTGGCGTATGACTTTATCCGTGAGTTTGATGCGGTTGACCTTTCAGCCAAGTCGAAGCGCAAGAGTGCAAAGGCAACCAACCTCAAAGACAGCCAGTATGTTGTTGCGCTTCATCGTGACAGCAAGAGTGGCATTATGCACCTTCACATTGATGCGAACCGCATAGACATGAGGGGCAACGTGAATGATGCCCATTATATATATGAGCGTGCGATGGCTCCTGCCGCCAAGGTTGGGCAACAGCGTGGTTGGAAAGATGCACAAGAAGTGAGCCGCCAAAATAAGGAAGCGATAAACAATGATTGTCTTTCCGTTTTGACTAAGATGTCGTACTTTGATTGGGGACTATACACAAAATGCCTCACGCAAATGGGATATGATGTCAAACTGCAATCCGACAACAAAGGACAAGTGCGTGGCTATGCCATCAAGCGTGGTAACTCCATTTATAAGTCCTCGGAACTTGGCAAAGGTCGTTGTCTGATGCCCTCAAAGATTGAAGGTACTTGGGCAAAGCTGCATCATCAAGAATTGGAGGAACCAGTTTCAACTCCAACAAAGAATACCCAACAGCCTAAGATTATGACTGTGCCCAACCCCATGCCTACTGCGGACAACACTCCAAAGATACGTCACTTCGACTTTTATACGGACGAGTTTCATCATTACCCTGTTGATATTCCTCAGAATTGTCTGGATATCATCTACAAGAATATAGCTTTGGATGCCGACAATGTATTTGCCAAGATTGGTGATGTGCAGAAGACCGCCATTCTTCTCTTTGCTGAGTACATTGATGCTGCCACAACCATTGCCGCCCAGTCTGGCGGTGGCGGAGGTGGTGCAACCTCTGGTTGGGGACGAGAAAAGGACGAGGATGAACTGTCATGGGCGCATCGTTGCGCTATGATGGCTAATCGCCTGTGCAGACCTCGCAAGAAGCAAGGATATGGCAGATAACCGAATGTTCAACCAACAGCACTGATATTATGCCAATAGGTAAAAGTAAAATCTCAGATATGGATTTCGGATCTTTCGAGAATACGATTGACAAGAATATCGAAACAGACAAGGCATCGGACAAGTTTGACCAACAGCTTCAAGCCTACAAGGATGCTGGCAATAGTTTGACTTTGGCAAAAAGTGGCGTTGAAATGGCTACTGCTTCCATGCATGAAGCAAAAGACAAATTGAGTGAAGCCTCAGATAAAGCGAATACTGTCACCAAAGCTATTGAAGCCTACATCGGCAAAGTTAAAGACATAACTGTCAAAGCTAAGGTTGATGATGCCGATATTGAACAGGCAATCAACAACAGGAAGAAACTCATTGAGGATGAGTCCAAACTTCTTGAAGACCACCGAAAGGCGAATAAGGAAATCCTCACTCGCCATTTCTATGATATGTCTAATATGATGTCAAGGAATGAAGGTGTTTGGTTGTCGAATGGTTGGGTAAAGACTTTGCTTTGGATATTCTTGCCGTGTTTCCTTTATATGGTCATTTCGATTGTCTATTTTGTAGCATCTTACATAGACAAGTAAGCTGAGGATGGGAAGAATTATACTCTGAAGAAGAAAGGATAAAAAAGTGTGCCTTCTATGATTATTCCACAAGAAAAAACATAGAAGGTACGCCCTTCTAATAAAGCTCTTCGAGTAAGTCTTCTTCCGACTCAGCCAGTTTCAAACACTAATTCTTGTAGAACCATAATAAAAAACTCCCCATAGAGTTTACTTTTGAATAGAATTTACGTAAATGACAAGATTTTTTGCCTGATTAACAAATATAGAATCTCCTTTTGCTTCATAAGAAAATAATGTATTATTATCCAAAAGTTTATCCTTACTAATCACAACAATTCTAACCAAAGGAATCCCTAAATAGTTTGCGAGTTTTTTATCAGATTCTACTTCACTTTTAGTATAGGATATTATACCATCACTCCTATACACATCTACATTTTGCAGTTTATTTTTAACATAATAAACACTCTTTTTTATAGTATATTTCTCCCCTCTATATTCTATCGTTCCACAAGAATTATTATATTGTAATCCTGAGGAAACTTCTTTACAATATATTATATTGAAAGAATTATGCTCTTGCTCCATAGAGCAAGAGTATAAAATATAGGTAAAAGCGTAAAGCGTAATTAAACAAATGTGATTTCTCATTTTATGGTTACATTTACAGTTTGAGGTCTTTCATTCACATTTCACCCATGTCGTAAGTAGAGGTCGTTACATTGCCCTCCGTGTCGGTGACACGGACAAGACGCTGTATGCCGTAGTGTTTGAACCTTGTAGATGGAAAATGTTTCAAAGATATAAGGGAATTATCCTCTGATAAGCCCAACTGAATTTTAAGGCGGTTTATAGCCTTGTTTTGTTGATAGTTCATATTTCTTCATTATCAAAATTTGATAGGAACCAAGAATATTTATCTCCACCTGCTATAATACTAATTTGCTTGAGATTTTCTTTCTTTTCTTTTTTTGTTATTGAGCCAAAAACATCCTTTTGGTTCAACTTTTCTATTTCTATTAAAATGTCTAAGAATGAGCTTTGATCTTTAGCCATATAGCTTATAATATAGGTTGGGTCTTCCCAGTCAAGTTCAACAATTTCACCTGTTTCCTTCAATATGGCAAAAGGAAAGGCTTCAGCCCATCCTACATAAATATACTTATCGTCTTCTAATGTATCTGTATCTTTATTAAAGGATACAGTTAATATTCTTAAATTCGTCAAATCATAATTAAATATTAAATCAATTATGGCATTATCTGCAGAGATACTTACATTAGTGCTCTTTTTTACAATTTGCAAATCATTAATATAAGCATCTATAAATTCATCCGAAAAATCAGTATTTTTCTTTATCTCTAATTTATTCGGCTTGATTTTAGATATTTCAGTAACAAAATTTATAGCTTTCATATTCTATATTAATTATCAAAATCACGATTTGTGACCTTAAACGTATTGTTGTTATATTGCGTACAAAGGTAGTGCTTTTAGCCTTTAAGCCACTATTGCACAACCCCTTTCTTTGAAAAGAACGTAAAATTAATAGTATTATTGCGATGATTGTACTTCGATTAACATAAAGCACTAAAGCAGCCAAAGGAGAACAAGAGCAAGGAAGCCGTGGAGACCAACAAGGACATCAAGCAGTTGTTGCTTTCCATCCGAAAGGCTTTCGATGTGCTTGTGGAAAAGAGAACGGACTTACCTATTCCTACCACGTTGCACGACACTCGTTCGCCAGCCTCATTACGCTGGAGGCAGGTGTGCTGATAAGCTTGAAGAATATACGGCAGTTTTGGGAAATAGAGCCAGCTTGGATTCTATTACTGGAACATATTACGGTGTATTACCGTCTGATGTTGAAACAACACTCATGGTAAATGCTGATGATACCTATTTGTTGATACAGTCATACAATGAAAAGTAGAACAAACAGGAAAGGTTAAGAGGAACTTTCCAAGTGCTTGACTACAACATCCTGATGCTTGTGCATCCTTCAAGTGGGGACAATATATTTTATAAGGTGAGGGAGGATAAAAGTGTTGTTTTGCTGGATTCGTTTGGTAATGAACCCAAAAATGAGGATAGGAAGAATTATACACTGAGAAAGAAATAATGAAGTGCAAATTAACTGTGTTAAACTATAATGGTTATAGTTTGACACAGTTTGTATTACACTGTCTGAATTTGCGCTCATCCATGCCGAACTCGTTATATCCATCATTCATCACATGGCATCCATATATTCTCTAAGACTTAAATCTTCCTTCATTTCATATCTACCAAAAAGTCCATATTCAACACCATAAATTTTATTATTAACTATTTGTACAAAAACTGCATTGAATTCACATTTTAATATAAAATTTGATTCATCTCTAAGTCGTGAATGATATTTGATTGCTTCGGTATTTATAAATATACACACGTTAGACTTATCGGCATAGTCTAATACCCTTTTATCCCATAATCCAATTTTTTTTAATAGTCCATCCAAGGAATCACCTACAAATAAATTTTTATTAGGATTTACAATGTTATTCCTAACAATTCCTCGAGATAAGTTATATTTTGGGGAGGTAATGGAATTTCTTTCGTATATTAAGGTATCCCCTTCTGCAACAACATATGCACGGAATGGAATATCAGTGCAGTATACGATGCTTGCCTGGCTAAAATCTTGAGCAAGCCTCTCCTTTGTCGTTGAATATAAAGGGGTGTCAAACAATAACTCACTATCTGTAACGATGATTAGCGTGTCATTTACTTTTATACACAAATAATTTTTATTCGGATTATTAAACATAGACCACAATCGAACTCCGCGATAGATAGTATTTTCCCTTGCAAAATTTGTCGATATTGAATCTAACATATCAATATGATGTTTTGTTCCATATATCGCATTAAATCGTGAACATAATTGTGTTATGCAACAAACCATAGCTATCACTAATATAAACTTATTCATAGTTGTAAAATTACCTATTATTAAAATTATTGCCTGTTACCCTTATATGGGTATTGCCTGTTACCCTTGTATGGGTAAGTTCAAGCAATCTATATATGGACTAACGGTCTGTTTGCCATATTCTTGCTGTTTTAATGTCATACAGTTATCTATCACTATTGTGACTTGTCGTTTGCGTGCCATATTTGTTGTTCTTTTAATTTTGATAACTTCCAATCTGGAGCTTAAAGTACCCAAAAAATATCTTTGCTCATGTGCTTATGCTGTAATGTCGGAAATAATGCGAAAGCAAAGCGTTAATTCCAGCCTTCACACTTTTCATTTTGTCAGATAGCATTGATAATCAGATGATTATTACAACAACTCCCGATTTGAAGCATTACCCATCTTATTCCATATTTAATTCCGCCAACGGGTAATGTTTTTTTCATTTTCGTAATCCTTTCAAAATAACAGTTCTTTCGCTTACTGGAATTTCTTTACGTCTTTTGGCCATTACCGCATTATCTAAATTTAAAATAAACACATAGCGAAAAAGTAAATTTGGGCAGAGCGTAGCGAATTAGCTGATAGAGCGTTCGTTACGCTTTGTTTTTCTATGGGACAGAGCCAACGAAATACCACCTCGAAGCCAAACGGTGCAGAAGTTCAGTTACCACCTCGTTACTCCCGTAACGGGTGCAGATTTCTTGCTAAACGGTTCTGTTTCTGCGTTTTGCATCGATTTACATAGCTGTCGGTAACTCACTAATAACTAATTTTGTAACCAAAAAAGGAGTGAGTTATGCGTAGTACATTCAAGGTATTATTTTACGTGAAGAAAGGCAGCGAGAAGCCGAACGGCAACCTGCCTCTGATGTGCCGTATCACGGTGGACGGCGAGATTAAACAGTTCAGTTGCAAAATGGATGTTCCCCCACGGTTGTGGGACGTGAAGAACAGCCGTGCTTCGGGCAAGAGCGTCGAAGCACAGAGAATCAACCTTGCGGTAGATAAAATCCGTGTGGAGGTAAACCGCCGCTATCAAGAACTGATGCAGACGGACGGTTATGTAACCGCCGCCAAACTCAAAGACGCCTATCTCGGTATCGGCGTCAAGCAGGAAACTTTGCTGAAGCTGTTTGAGCAGCACAACGCCGAGTTTGAGAAGAAAGTCGGACACAGCAGGGCGCAAGGTACATTTACCCGTTACCGGACGGTCTGTAACCATATTCGGGAGTTCCTGCCCCACAGCTACAAGCGTGAGGATATTCCGTTAAAGGAACTCAACCTCACATTCATCAACGATTTCGAGTATTTTTTGCGCACGGAGAAGAAATGCCGTACCAATACCGTGTGGGGCTACATGATTGTGTTGAAACACATCGTTTCCATTGCGAGGAACGACGGACGTTTGCCCTTTAATCCCTTTGCCGGATATATCAACTCTCCCGAAAGCGTGGACAGGGGCTACCTCACCCGAACGGAGATACAGACGCTCATGGACGCACCGATGAAGAACGCCACCCACGAGCTTGTACGGGACTTGTTCGTCTTTTCCGTGTTCACGGGTCTGGCGTATTCGGACGTGAAGAACCTCACCGCCGACCGCCTGCAAACCTTCTTCGACGGCAATCTTTGGATAATCACCCGAAGAAAGAAAACCAACACCGAATCGAACATCCGCCTTTTGGATGTTCCCAAGCGTATCATCGAGAAGTACAAGGGACTGGCTCGGGACGGTCATGTTTTCCCCGTTCCGAGTAACGGAAGCTGCAACAAGATACTCAAAGAGATAGGCAGGCAATGTGGCTTCAAGGTACGTTTGACCTATCATGTCGCAAGACACACGAACGCCACGACCGTGCTTTTGTCGCACGGCGTACCCATCGAAACCGTAAGCCGCCTTTTGGGACACACGAACATAAAAACCACCCAAATTTACGCCAAAATCACCGCCCAGAAGATAAGCCAAGACATGGAAACCTTGTCGCACAAGTTGGAGGACATGGAGAAGAATATCTGCCGAGCCATCTAATTAAAAGCAGAATACCGATGAAAGAAGAAAGGAACATTATCACGATGGACGAGCGGGGCAATATCTCCCTGCCGAGCGATATAGGTGCAACCGCCATGACCGAGTGGGAAATCTGCGAACTGTTCGGGGTTATCGCCCCGACGGTTCGGGCAGGGATAAAGGCACTCTGCAAAAGCGGAGTTTTGAGTATATATGACATAAAGCGCATTATCCGCATATCGGACAGATACAGCGCGGAGGTTTACAACCTCGAAACGATAGCCGCCCTCGCTTTCCGTGTCGAATCGTTCGGGGCGGCGAAAGTCCGCAAGGCATTGCTGGAAAGGATTATGCACGTGCGAAAAGAAAAAACGACGGTGTTCGTGTCGGTTGTTTCGGACGGCAAGCCCAACAGCCGTTGGAAAGCGTGATGATATACCAACATAGCAACATGCAAACGTACCAGCATGCCAACATGCCAACATGCAAACCTATCACTATGGTGATATATATTGCAGGGTCTATTTCTCTTTTCAGAAGAAAGCGGAGCAATCATTTCCGTTTACAAAGGCAAAGCAAGCACGGGGCTTTCCGTCGGCTAAAAGGTCGGGCGGCTGCGCCGTTTCCCGATAAATCTTCCTCTCGCTTCGCTGCGAGTGTATTTATCGGGAAAACCTTGTATCCGACCGCCCCATGCAAAAGAGCCTTTGAAAACGAAAACGACCGCCCCGCCACCCACCGACCGAAAGGGGAAAAATAAGGTGGGGTTATATGGGTAAGCAGACGGCAGGGACAGCCATAGCCGAAAGGCAGGCAGACGGCACGCCGCAGGGTATTTACGGAGAAAATACCGTAGCTTATTAGGGAATTTTCCGAGCCGCAATACTACGTATCGCTGAAAATTCCCCAATAAGGCAAGGGGCAAGCCCCTCTGCACACCCCATCGGGGACGGCATTTCGCCGCCCTCAAAGATAGTCAGATTTATTGTTTCACAAGCCAGAAAAGAAAGGAATATATGGGTTTCGTAGTTTTACACATGGAAAAGGCGCACGGCAGCGACAGCGGAACGACCGCACATATCGAGCGTTTCATCATACCGAAGAACGCCGACCCCACACGCACGCACCTAAACCGCAGGCTCATCGAATACCCCAACGGGGTGAAAGACCGTTCGGCGGCTATACAGCAGAGATTAGAAGAAGCTGGGCTGACACGCAAAATCGGAAGCAACCAAGTACGGGCTATCCGCATCAACGTATCGGGAACGCACGAGGACATGAAGCGGATAGAGGAAGAGGGGCGTTTGGACGAGTGGTGCGCCGACAATCTGAAATACTTCGCCGACACGTTCGGAAAGGAGAACATCGTGGCGGCTCACTTGCACAGGGACGAGGAAACGCCGCACATACACGTCACACTCGTCCCCATCGTCAAGGGAGAGCGAAAGCGCAGGAAACGGGAGGAGCAGACGAAGAAGCGATACCGCAAGAAGCCGACCGACACCGTGAGACTGTGCGCAGACGATATTATGACACGGCTGAAATTGAAGTCCTACCAAGATACCTATGCCGAAGCGATGGCGAAATACGGGCTGCAAAGGGGCATAGACGGCTCGAAAGCTCGCCACAAGTCCACGCAGCAGTATTATCGGGATATACAGAAACTCGCCGACAGTCTGAAAGCGGAGGTGGTGGATTTGCAGCAGCAGAAAGAAACGGCGCAGGAGGAATTAAGGCAGGCGAAAAAAGAGATACAGACCGAGAAGCTGAAAGGGGCGGCAACTGCTGCAGCCGCCAACATTGCCGAGAGTGTCGGTTCTCTTTTTGGCAGTAACAAGGTCAAGACGTTGGAAAGGGAGAACACCGCCCTGCATAGGGAGGTAGCCGACCACGAGGAAACCATCGAAGCCCTGCAAGACAGAATACAGACCATGCAGGCAGACCACAGCCGGGAGATACGGGAAATGCAGCAAAAGCACGGCAGGGAGATAGCGGACAAGGACACAAGGCACAAGCAGGAAATATCGTTTCTGAAAACGGTAATCGCAAAGGCGGCGGCATGGTTTCCCTACCTGCGTGAAATGCTCCGTATCGAAAACCTGTGCCGCCTTGTGGGATTCGATGAAAGGCAGACCGCAACGCTCGTCAAGGGAAAGACGTTGGAGTATGCGGGGGAACTCTACTCGGAGGAACACGGACGGAAATTCACGACCGAAAAGGCTGGGTTTCAAGTGCTGAAAGACCCCACGGACGGGACGAGGTTGGTTCTTGCCATTGACCGAAAGCCCATTGCCGAGTGGTTCAAGGAACAGTTCGAGAAGTTAAGGCAGAACATACGGCAACCTATACAGCAGCAAAGGAAAAGCAGGGGTATGAAACTGTAAAGCTCCAATTTTATACAGCGAGCAAATAAATCTATTGCAACATAAGTGATTATCACAACTTTTCACTACCTTTGTGGTTGGATTAGGGAAACTCCGTCCAAGACATATTAGAAAAGAAAGAAGCGTTATGCTTATCTTGTTGTTGAAAACGTAGGAAATTTTCAAAATGAGCAAGGATGGCATAGTGGTTCTCACGCTATAGCGTGGGCTGCTATTACTACATCTGCTCATTAGGTTTTTCCTACGACCTTCAACAAAGACGTGGCATTGCAGTTCCACGCTTCGTGGTTTAATAATAAAAGGTCTTAAGGAGCTGGAAAGACAAACATAGTACTATGGACATGACATCTCTTTGGGGAAGACTTGCAAAATTGCAGAGTTTCTTTCAGGATGGTTTGAATGTGGATGAAAATTCACATTTGCCAGAAGCGGATTTACGCAAGATAAGTCTTGGCAATCTGTATGTATATCAACAACAAGGTGTATTGAACACATTCGAAACTGGCGTAACTCCCTCTGTTCGTAAAGTTATTTTAGGTGAATACTTTGGTATAACGGATAGGGATAGTGCCATCGAAACTTTGAATTGGTTGTCGCAAGCTCCCTCGCAAACAATGTTTCACTATGCTTATACGGCTTTTCTTCAAGGAGGGGGTAATATAAGCAGGAAGTGGCTTAATGAAAATGAAGAATTGAAAGAACACACCGATTTCCGAAATGACTGTTTGGAAAAGTTGGAAACGATGGAGGAAAAATATCCGGACATTGAACAAGCTGGAATTGTCGTATCCAAAGAAGAAATGGGCAAACTCGGAGTACTTGCGTGGGATGCAGGAAGATTAAACTTTATCAGCAGACTTTGCCTTGAGCAAGAGTACATTGTAAAAGAAGAATGTATGCAGTGTATCAATGCCGCTTACGAGATGACCAAAGAAGTTTATACCAATTGGAAAGACTATGCTTATAGTTATGTTCTTGGTCGTACTTTGTCGATGGGAACTACCAACATGATTGGATTGGCAGAAGATTTACTGACAGATACCAAAAGCCCTTGGACTTATATAAAATGGTGATACTTTATTAAAAAATATTTATTAACTCTACATTTTTTTTGAATTATGAAAACGTTTAATTATGCTCCAGCCTCTCCTATCAAGGATAACATTACAATGTTGGCTGTATCAGTCGGTATGGTTGTCGTGCCGCTCGTTTATCCATTCGGTATAAGAATAGGCAGTACCCGAATACTTGGCCCTACGAGTACTGCCATTGTTTTTATAATCGGAGGACTCGTTCTCTTGGTAATAACATTGAACAAGGTTCATCTTGCCCGTGCTTTGGCGGCGAACGGAGGAAAAATCGTTGTCGATGCAGATAGTGTAACCTATCCTATAATAAAGAAAGGGGAGAAAACCGACAAGTATTAACCTGTAAGAAGTAATTAATGACAAAAAAGAAATTGCCCGTTCGTTTCACGGGTCAGCACTTTACCATTGATAAAGTGCTAATAGAAGATGCAATAAAACAAGCAAATATAAATAGTCAGGATACGGTTTTGGATATTGGGGCAGGCAAGGGATTTCTCACTGTCCATTTATTAAAAATCGCCAACATTGTCGTAGCTATTGAAAACGACACAGCTTTGGTTGAATATTTACGAAAATTATTTTCTGATGCCCGCAATGTTCAAATTGTCGGTTGTGATTTTAGGAATTTTGCAGTTCCCAAGTTTCCTTTCAAGGTGGTGTCAAACATTCCTTATGGAATTACTTCCGATATATTCAAAATTCTGATGTTTGAGAGTGTTGAAAATTTTCTCGGAGGTTCCATTGTCCTTCAGTTAGAACCTGCTCAAAAGTTGTTTTCGAGTAAGCTCTATAATCCATATACTGTTTTCTATCATACTTTTTTTGATTTGAAACTTGTCTATGAGGTAAGTCCTGAAAGTTTCTTGCCACCACCAACTGTCAAATCAACTCTGTTACGCATTAAAAGAAATCAGTCTTCTTTTGATTTTGAGCTTAAAGTCAAATATTTAGCTTTTATTTCCTGTCTGTTACAGAAGCCTGATTTATCTGTCAAAACAGCTTTAAAGTCGATTTTCAGAAAAAATCAGGTCAGGTCAATTTCGGAAAAATTCGGAATAAACCTTAACTCCCAAATTGTCTGTTTGTCGCCAAGTCAATGGAAAAACTGTTTTTTGGAAATGCTGGAAGTTGTCCCCGAAAAGTTTCACCCTTCATAATTCAAAGTTGGTTTGTCAAGATGATTTTTCTGGTTTGCTGTCGTTTTTTAAGCTGCCGCATAACTCTTAAATATGCGAAAGTTAAAACAATATTTCATATTTACAAAACATTGTGATTTTTTTATTTAAAATATCGGATATAAAACATCTTAAATATGACGATGAAGAAGGAGAATTGGAAATCTTCTTGACGGATGATACACAAATAACATTGCATGCAGGATTCTTTGAATCTTTCGAGCGATACGAGGAATTTTTCGCTTTGTTGAAGAAGTGAAGAGGCTAACAAGTTCGATTTATGCGGATAATGGCGTGTGGCTCAATCGCTTTTCGTGGTGATTGAGCCACGTGTTAGCCGCAACCTTGAAAAACAAAAAATACAATGAATAGAATATTGGCACTATACATCTTTTTACTATTGTGTGGCACGGTTTCCGCACAACAAATCGTAGAATGGAGCGATTTGCAGACTATAACAGATAACTCACGGCGCACGGTCTATTATAAAAAAGGCAGAAAACAGCCGTTACGGGGAAAATATCGCATTATACGAGGACTTGACGAGGAGTGTGTTAAATTTTCCGATGGCATGATAAACGGTGATTATCGCCGCTATCGTGATGGGGTGCTGCGTGAATCGGGTATATATGCCAAAGGCAAGCGTAACAGCACATTCACGGAGTATTACCAAGACGGCGTTACTCCCCGAAAGGAAACACCCATGCAGCAAGGCAAGATAGACGGAACTGTAAAGACCTATTTTCGTAACGGCAAAATAGAAGCCGAAAAGGAATATAAGCAGAGTGTGGAGAGCGGGCGGGAGCGCCGCTTTGACAGCAAGACAGGAGAGCAGATTTTTGAATCTCATTATATCGACGGGAAAAAAGATGGCGAGGAGTGGGAAATCTTCGAGGATGCGAGCACGCTTCGCAGCAGGATAATACGCCACTACCGTAACGGAAAACTTGACGGCTCTTATCGTGTGGAATCGACACGGGACGGCAAACCCTATATAACTATCGAGGGACAATACACTGACGGCGAGAAATCGGGGCAATGGATAGAACATAACTATGATAACAATACCCAAACCTGCACATGGCATGGTGAAGGTGGGGCTTAAACAGAGATGAAGATAGTTATCATAATACTACTTTTAACGCTTGCATCGGTCGTAAGCTGCGAGCCACCCATGCCGCCGACGGACGAGGAAATGATACGCCACTTCGCCACGCACGAGGCGGCATTCGACAAGATACGCAAAATCATGGCGGAGAGTTCGGAGGGAAGCTTTCACTATCCACCGCTCTCTCCCTGCGATATTCTCATCCTTGATTCGGCAGGACAAATATCCTACCAACCGAACCAAGTGCAGGACACGCCGGTACACGGGTTATCAAGATCTGACCGAATACAACTCGACTCCTTGTTGTCAGAGATTGGATGCGGTCTTGTCCTTGTTGACCGCAGGGAGCAGGAAACGGCAGATTCGGTATATGTGAGCTTATTTATGCTGTACTACTCCCACGGCATCGTGGATGCGGGAACATCCAAGAGTTTCGTTTACGATCTCGAATTGAGAAGCCGCCGTGACATCCGTATCACCGAACACGGCGACCTGAACAAAATTTACCGCAGGACATACAATGACACTACGCTATACAAGCCCGTCAAGGAAGGCTGGTATATAGAGTTAGACCATTCACGATAATTTTCTTTTTTCGCAAGTCGATTTTATAAAATTGTCACCGAAAGTTCGTACTTTCGGAAAAAGATGTTATATTTGCAAATGAAAGAGTTATTTGACAGCATAGCAATGTAAAACGCTGAAATTCGCACAGTTGCTAAATCGTTACCTCTATTTCTCAAATAATTCGCTAAAAGTTTATTTCTCAATCGGTTAAGTCAAACCGAGAAAAATCTTAAATATGATGTTACGCTCATTCCATCCGTCATTTTATATTTCCCAAAATTGGTAAACTCAATGGTATCAATCTTGTTATCTTTTAATTTTAATATGATCATTGTTATATCACAGTGACTTAACTGCTTCAATGATTGGATATATTGTTTATCTACCCAAAGAGAGCGAACCGCTTCTGGATGTATGACGCACATTACCTTATACTCTGTTAAGGTTTCAAGTGGGATTATTCCCTCTATCCCCACTTTTCTATTTAGCACTTTGATAGGCATACCCACATATATGGGGAGACCAATTAACCTATTTGTCTTCAATATACCCTTGGACAATTGATACGGAGCAGATTTTATTGGTATTTTTTCATAAATAAGAGTATCTGATGAAGATGTGGCATAAAATCTTATTGGAAGATCATTGTCAAAATTAAGATTGTACCTTGAATATACCTTCATTGCTCTACTTTTTGATCTTATTGATAATATATTCGCCCCAAAAAATATTGGGTTATCGGATATAACTACCAACGTATCATTAATCCCTAACACAAGATACAACCTGTTTTCTACACTTTTCTGGTAGTATTCTTCGTCTTGGGGCCAAATCCGGATACCATAATATGTTACATTGCTCTGAGAAAAATTAGTTGTTATAGAATCTGTTAGTTCATTATCTTCAGAATTTAGATGACTACAGATTGGCGACTTTACTTCTAGTGCGTCTGTTGATTCATCATTTTTATAATTCAATGAGACTCTCGAAGAGCCAAGACAACAGCTGCACATAAATACATACAATATCAAAGATAAGGACTTCTTCATTTTTAGAGTGTTCAAAAGTTAATTAAAGGTCTGTGTTATTGAAAATCTTCAATAACACAGACTTACATAACATTATTACTTTTTCCTTGATTTAAGAATTAGGGTATGTTTAATTGGAGCATTAAAAGTTGCCCCTTCTCTATTATAGGTCCTACTTTTAGGTCGATACGAAAAATGTCCTATGGCTCCCAAAGCATTGTCAAAGTTTCTTGATGCCGTTTTTGATTCATCAGCATTATAATGGATCGTATTTCCATTAACAGAATACCCAGAGGATAAAACAAAGCATCCTTCTGTCCAAGATCTTGGATTTGTTCCTCCATAGTGGAATCTGATTCCTCGCTTACTTACGTTTCCTCCAACTCCAGGTTTTATCCATTGTGATCCAGCCGTCGGATTAATTATTGGATATGTTCCATCAGGAATCCTTCGACCACTTCCGTTCTTTGTACTTGGCTCTCCTCCTGGAGCAACATAGAACCCTGTGCCATTATCTGCTTCTCCAGATATATGATACACTCCTAGTGTATAACTGTCTTTTGTTTCACCTATTTCCAAGTTTAACAAATTCACTCGCTTCCCATGCTCTCCTTGTGAAAATTCATAGGTTTCTTTTTTATCTCCATTTGCGACATTAAAGACGTCATTTCCATCAGCTATTATGGGCGCATCTATCTTCCATTTTTTATTAACATAGGATATATTTATTGTGTCTGTGCCAATAGGATCAATAAAAGTAATTGGATTATAGGTATACGCATAACTTGAATTTCCATAATTCTTCTCTTCCAATATATCCGTACTAATCCACAAACTCACCCTCGGGTCATAGTACCTTGCTCCATAGTAGTACATGCCCGTCTCCTCATCAAATTCCTTGGCATTGAAAAGATAAGGTGTAATTCCAAATGTTGTTGCGTTTCTCAACAAAGACTTCACCGAAAGGCACATACTCAATATGCTGCACCACCTCGCCGTCAAGGTTGGTGATGTAACTACTGCTACCCAAATGGTCTGGGTGGTAGTAGAACTGCATCGTCTCGTATGCGTCGCCCTCTTGGAAGTTATTCTTTGCAGCTCTCGACAAAGCTCGTGCCTGCGCAGGTTCCAAGCTGCCGTCATTGCAGCAGAAGCCCTTACCATCGACATAATCGTTGTTGTCATCGCCATTGTACGGTACTGCAAAGGTTGCCTCCTTTTTTCTATTTTATCTGTCATATTTATATTCATTTTTCCAATATCACAAATAGTGACTTTGAACATTACCATATTTAACAGCATTCAAAGGTAGTGCTTTTAGCCTTTAAGCCACTATTGCACAACCCCTTTCTTTGAAAAGAACGTAAAATCAATAGTATTATTGCGGTGATTGCACTTTTATTAATCGCTTAACTCGTTGCACCGTACTCACGCCCCTTCCACTTAACTTCGCCACATCCCGAACGGAATATCCCTTGCGGAGCAGACTTATTACTTCCCTATATTCGGCTTTCATCTGTTCTACCGTTTTTACAGAGCCTACCTTGCGTCCGAGTTTTCCTCCTTTCTCTATATACCGCTTCCTTCCTGACTGCAATCGGAATGAGATATTTTCACGTTCCAATTGCGCACAGGTTGAAAGCGTGGCTATCATTATCGGGGCAAAGAGGGACGGATGTCCTTCATCGTCCAATAATATAAGCTGTTCCTTTTGAATGTAGAGGTTAATGCCACAGTCAATGAGTTCCTTGACAGAGGCAAGCACCTCAAACGCATTGCGACCCAATCTTGACAGTTCATTGACAAGTAGGATCCCTATGCGGTTTGCCTTGCAGTATTCCATTGCCTCACACAACACTGGACGCTCATCATTCTTCTTTGCGCCAGAGATGTGTTCCTCAAAGACCTTGCAGACTTCGATACCCTTATATTTTGCATACTCCGACAAGTCCTTGACCTGTCTTCCCGTGCTCTGTCTGTCACCAATACTGGGGACACGAGCGTATATTACTCCTGTTGTCATCTTTATCAAAGATTAAATTGAACATGAAAAAGCCTGTGTCCAGATAAGTCTTGCTGATTTATTTGAACACAAGCGTTTTTTGAATACAGCCTGACGGCAATTTACCAACAAAAGGGAAGAAGTAAGACTTCCCCATTGTTCGCCCCCTGCTGTATGTCTCAATCAAACACGCCATTAAACAGATTGACCGCCTCTATCTTCTTTTCAAGAGCCACTTTTGCATAAACTTCGGTTGAAGTGATGCTTCCATGTCCCAAAACATCCTTCACTGCTGATATGTCTGCTCCTGCTGAGATAGCCAACGATGCTGTCGTATGCCGTCAGCTATGGTAGGTCAAATCCTTTTCTATGCCAGCCTTTTCTTTAAGTCTTCTTACGTATTTCGATACGTTGTCCGACTTCTTGACAAGGTGAAACACAAGACTTTCCGGATTGTCATCCGTCCGAGGTGGCAACAGCGATTGCGCCATTTCATTGAGCGGAATAATGGCTGGACGCTTTGTCTTTCGCTGTATGATGCTGATTGTCGGCACGCCATCTATCATTTTAATATCACACCACCTTAGATGCTGCATATCGCCAAGGCGAAGGGCAGTCATGGATGACAAGCCAAATGCCAGTTGTACGGTTCGTTCATTCTCACATTCTGCCTCTACCGCCAAGAAGCGTGTGAGTTCTTCGGGTGTAAGATACTCTCTGTGCTTGTCGGGAGCATGGAAGCGTTCCAACTTGTTAAGGCTATGCACAGGGTTGTATGTTATCAGACCTTCTCGCAATGCCTTGTTGAATATCGCCTTTATGGTTTCCTCAAACAGCAATAATGAGTAAGCGGACAACCGTCCTCCGTTTGTCTTGATTTGTCGTTTGTTGCGATACTTGTTGCGCATATAATCAAAAAGACCGCAAATTTCATCTTTACTGACATCTTTCAGAAGGATGTCTTTCTTATCTACTCTCTGTAAATAAGTGGCGATACGCTTGCGGACAACATTCTTATGACCTATCATCTTCTTGCAGTTGCCACAATCAACAGACCATTTGATATAGTCATCGCACCATTGCAGCCAAGTCAAGCCGTTGCCTTGTTCTTCGCTTTTGGCATTCTCTTTCTCCAATACAGGAGGGGTGAGGATGCGCTCTGCTCGTATCTCCATAGCCTTGTTGTATGTAAGCCGATTGTGCTTTGCAGCACCAACGGCATCATCGGGCAAGAGATAGAGGTGCAAGTTTTCTCTCTTACGGTAGCCACTCTCATAGTATTCCAGATATAAGGTTTTTTTGCCTTCCGTCAGCTTACGTTCCTTGATTTCTATCTTCATTGTATTACTGGTATTTGGTCAAACATTCCGTTCACGAGGTTCACGGTTTCCAACTTCTTCTTGTCAACAATCTTGGCGTAAATCTCCGTCATCTTGATGCTCTTGTGTCCAAGTATCTTACTTACTACATAGATACTTGCACCAAGGGTCAGGAGCATAGTTGCCGCCGTATGTCGTGAGCAATGGTAGGTTATATGCTTGGTTATTCCTGCTGCCTCCATCCATTCTTTCAGCACCACTTCTACAGTTGTAGATGTGATTGTCAAATTGTGGAAGATGTTGTCTATGCCTTCTTCTCTTTTAGGCATCCACTTCTTTGTTTCTTCCGACAAGGGGATGGTTACTCTATCCTTGGTCTTGACTTGGATATGGTCGATGTATTCTGTCTTGCCGTCAGCAGCCTTGTGGATTTCACTCCAGTTCAAGGCTTTCATGTCGCTATATCGCAGACCGGTGAAACAGGAGAATAGAAAGGCTTTCTTCACCAGTTCATAACGGCATGGTGTCTTCATCACCTTCTTTATTTCCTCTATTGTCAGAAACTCACGCTCAGCCACTCGCTTCTGTGGCTTCTCCTTTGCCTCCAACAGCAAGAATGGATTTTGCTCAATCAGTCCGTCCCTTACTGCCTTTGCCAATGACGAGCCGAAATAGTTGACGAACATACGGCAAGTGGTGGTGCTGAGTTGCTTCTTTCCATCATTGTAGGTGCAAGTCTTCAAAAAAGTAATGAAGCCTTTGCAAAACTCCTTATCCACGTCTTTCAACAGAAACTCCGGCTTGCCTATATGTAATAGGTATTGGTCAATGCGAGCATGAGTATTGCGTTTGGTCTTCATTGAAGACTCAGACAACTCGGCATTGTACTTCACAAAGTCATCCATCCACTTGGTAAGTGTCATGCGTGACTTTTTCACCTTGTCCCAATCCACAAGACCCTCTCTCTGGATGTCAAGAATGCGCTGCGCCTTGATTTGCTCTGCCAACTTTCTTGTATTGGCGTTTTGCAACTTGGTAGCAGCGTTGATTTCTGGCACAAGATAGAGTTTCAAAGTCTCTTTCTTTCTCAATCCCTTCTGGTAAATGTCAAGATAGAGGCTGATGTTGCCACCTGCTATCTTCTTTTCTCGGATGCGCACAGGCTCCTTCAAACGGATTTCCTTCTTCTTTCGTCCCATTTTATTTCCTTTCTTTTCTGATGTTAATATATTCTTTTATCACTGATTATCAAGCATTTAGCTTGCGATACAAAGATAATACAACGAGGGACAAAAACGAGACAAAAGTGGGTAAACAATCTGCTAATTTAGGAAAGAATAACGAACCAATCCAAAATCGGCTTTCATTCCTAATAGACTGTAAATCAGTGATATTACATCACCTTACTATCCTTTCATTTCCGATGGTTAGACCCGCTTGGGATAATTGGTAGGTAGTGTAAACTGAGCTGTAACACAGTTCAGTTTACACTACCTACCAAACTACCTAATTAACTCTATATACATGTCCTTTTTTATTAAGATAGAACACCTTATTTTCTATTACATACCCACCAAATGAATTCTTAGCTCTATATTTATGTCTAACCATATACCCCTCATTTGTTTTTTGAACCTTAGACCATTCAATTGCTTCATAACTATCAGGGTCTTTAGGATTCTTTTTCAGATATAGTTTAACAGGATAAACAGAACCATCCCATTCACTATTGTATACTTTGTATTCAGACTCATTGTCATCAGGAATTGAGGTTTCCTTTTTCCGTTGCTTTATTTTTTCATATTGGATTCTTGCACTTTCTGCTATTCGTTCATTCATTTCGTTATCTTTCTTGACATATACTGGAGCATCGTTATATGTTATTTTTATTTTCTTAGTTGAATATTGGTGGTCGTATTCCATTATAACAATCATATTGTTCTTAATCCAATATGTGCGGCTGCCACTGAAAAAATCATTCTTTATGTTATAGTGGTATCGTTTATAACCACTACCCAATTGTGCCGTCAAATCCTTATCAAGGGAATTCCTTACCTCTTCAGTAAGGTCAATGGGATATTTTTTTTGTTCATCTTGTAACTCAAAAGTTAAGCTATACAAATTGTTTTCATCAAAATCATAATATATACATGCCCTATATTTTTTATTATTTTGTGTAATATAGATATAGTCCCATATAGGCATATCTGTATTACCAGCAACAATTTCCATCTTTTTTAGACCGTACTTTTTTAATCGTTCGATATTATTGTTAACATCCTTCTTAGTGTTGCCAAATTTAAAGCCAATAGGAAGCTCTGTTATCATAACTTTAGAGGAACATGCATTTGCTATTGCGGAATCAACCACGGGATTTTCAAAATCTTCAAAAGTTTCTGTTGATTCGTTCTTGGTAGCCTCATTTGAATTGTGGGGTTGTTGACATCCATAAATAAGCATTACAAATGCAACTAATACAAATCTTGAAACAGGAAATTCTCTCATGTTGTTAGTGTAATTGTGTATTCTGTTTTTTTTATTGCTACTGCAAAAATACAAAAGAAATGCGAAACAAGAATGATTGCGATTTGAAATTTGCAAAATTTAGTAAATCATGTATAGGATTATATTGCTGTCCGCTAAACCCTTTTGAGCATAAGAATTAGCGGACAGCAATATAAAGAAATACCTCCTGAACTAAGTCTGATTAAAGGGGCTTACTTTTTAAAAAGACAAACCTGAGGTCCAGTTCTAAAGGACTTCGGGCTAGATATTTATGCTCTTTGGAGTTTTAGCGGACTGCAATAATTACTTTTGAAAAGTGGAGGTACAAGAGCGGTACAAAAAGGTGCTAAAAAAGCCTTACCATTGATTATAAGGATCAAATAATATTGTTGTGTTTTTAACAATCCAATATTATTGTTTATCTTTG
>ERZ791879.541-NODE-541-length-28639-cov-17.855409_pt1 | contig 28639 bp, 20 predicted proteins | sample MGYA00510162_ERZ791879 | MGnify/ENA primary metagenome ERZ791879 (study PRJEB30046, sample SAMN00792113) | human gut metagenome | study: EMG produced TPA metagenomics assembly of the A metagenome-wide association study of gut microbiota in type 2... | reverse complement strand
GCACTTGGCTACGGACCAAGGTGTCGGGAGTTCGAATCTTCTCGCGCACGTATGCAAAGAGACATGATAATATCATGTCTCTTTTTTTAGATAATTAAAAAAAGTTCTTGACGTATGCTCCTCTCTTGTGCTATCATATACGTTGCACTATTGTGGTGCAGTGGACTTAGTGCGCTTATTCGCAGGAGTCCGGTAACGTTATAAACAACGGGTTCTGCCCTTATGTTAATAAAAACGAGAGGTGAAACGTCAAATGGAGAAAAACAGAATACGACCAGTCAAAGCCGGTAAAGGCATGCGTATGAGTTACTCAAGACAGAAAGAGGTATTGGAAATGCCGAATCTGATAGAGGTCCAGAAAGACTCCTATCAGTGGTTTTTAAAAGAAGGCTTAAAAGAAGTTTTCGACGATATCTCCCCGATCGCAGATTACAGCGGTCACTTGAGTCTGGAATTTGTTGATTTTACATTATGTGAATCAGATGTAAAATATACAATTCCGGAGTGCAAAGAGAGAGATGCAACTTACGCAGCACCTTTAAAGGTAAAGGTAAGACTTCACAACAAAGAAACAGATGAGATTAATGAACATGAGATTTTCATGGGTGATCTTCCTTTGATGACCGAGACAGGTACTTTCGTGATCAACGGAGCCGAGCGTGTTATTGTCAGCCAGTTGGTACGTTCTCCGGGTATCTATTACGGCATTGCTCACGATAAAGTGGGTAAAAAGCTGTATTCCTGTACCGTGATTCCAAACCGTGGTGCATGGTTAGAGTATGAGACAGACTCCAATGACGTATTCTATGTTCGTGTTGATAGAACGAGAAAAGTGCCGATTACAGTATTGATCCGTGCACTTGGTATCGGTACCAATCAGGAAATCGTCGATCTGTTCGGCGAGGAACCGAAGATCCTTGCAAGTTTTGGAAAAGACGTTGCAACGAATTATGAAGAAGGTCTTCTTGAGTTATATAAGAAAATCAGACCAGGCGAGCCGCTTACTGTTGAAAGTGCGGAGAGCCTTATTTCTGCTATGTTCTTTGATCCGAGAAGATATGACCTTGCAAAAGTAGGCCGTTACAAATTTAATAAGAAACTTATGTTAAAGAACCGTATCAACGGACATGTTCTCGCAGAGGATGTTGTAAATCTTGCAACAGGTGAGATCATTGCAGAAGCAGGTACGGAGGTAACAAGAAGTCTTGCGGATGATATCCAGAATGCAGCTGTTCCATATGTATGGATCCAGACAGAGACAAGAAATGTCAAAGTCCTTTCATCTATGATGGTTGATTTAAGAGCATATGTGGACTGCAATCCAAAAGATCTTGGGATCACTGAGTTAGTATATTATCCGGTACTTGCCCAGTTAATGGAAGAGCATACCGATATTGATGACTTAAAAGAAGCTATCAAAAAGAATGTGCATGACCTGATTCCGAAACATATTACTAAAGATGATATTTTTGCATCCATCAACTACAATATGCACTTAGAGTATGGCATTGGTAATGATGATGATATCGATCATCTTGGAAACAGACGTATCCGTGCAGTTGGTGAGTTATTACAGAACCAGTACCGTATCGGTCTTTCCAGATTAGAGAGAGTAGTACGTGAGAGAATGACCACATTAGATTTAGATGGTATTTCCCCACAGAGTCTGATCAACATTAAGCCGGTAACAGCAGCGGTAAAAGAGTTCTTCGGATCTTCCCAGCTGTCACAGTTCATGGATCAGAACAACCCGTTAGGTGAGCTGACACATAAGAGACGTCTCTCCGCATTAGGACCGGGTGGTCTTTCCAGAGACCGTGCCGGATTCGAGGTACGAGATGTTCACTATTCCCACTACGGAAGAATGTGCCCGATCGAGACACCTGAGGGACCAAACATCGGTCTTATCAACTCACTGGCAAGTTATGCAAGAATTAACGAGTATGGTTTCGTAGAGGCACCGTACCGTAAAATTGATAAATCAGATCCTAAGAATCCGCGTGTCACAGATGAAGTAGTTTATATGACAGCAGATGAAGAGGATAACTATCACGTAGCGCAGGCGAATGAGGCTCTGGATGCAGAAGGACATTTTGTACGTAATTCCGTATCCGGTCGTTACAGAGAGGAGACACAGGAGTATGAGAAAACCATGTTTGATTACATGGACGTATCTCCTAAGATGGTATTCTCTGTCGCAACAGCACTTATCCCGTTCTTACAGAACGATGATGCAAACCGTGCACTGATGGGATCTAACATGCAGCGTCAGGCAGTGCCGCTTCTTACCACAGATGCTCCGGTAGTCGGAACAGGTATGGAGACAAAGGCAGCCGTTGACTCCGGTGTATGTGTGATCGCAAAGAAATCTGGTATCGTAGAAAGCTCTGAATCAAACCAGATCATCATTAAGAGTGATGAAGGAACCAGAGATGTATATAAACTGACGAAGTTCTCAAGAAGTAACCAGTCTAACTGTTACAACCAGAGACCGATTGTATTCAAAGGTGACCGTGTGGAAGCCGGAGAAGTGATCGCAGATGGTCCGTCTACTTCAAACGGAGAGTTAGCACTTGGAAAGAACCCGTTGATCGGATTCATGACCTGGGAAGGTTACAACTACGAGGATGCCGTTCTGTTAAGTGAGAGACTGGTACAGGATGATGTTTATACATCTATCCATATCGAGGAATACGAAGCAGAAGCACGTGATACAAAACTCGGACCGGAAGAGATCACAAGAGATGTTCCTGGTGTCGGTGATGATGCGTTAAAAGATCTTGATGAGAGAGGTATCATCCGTATCGGTGCAGAGGTTCGTGCCGGTGATATCTTAGTCGGAAAAGTTACTCCGAAGGGAGAGACAGAACTGACTGCTGAGGAGAGACTGCTTCGTGCGATTTTCGGTGAGAAGGCAAGAGAAGTACGTGATACTTCCTTAAAGGTACCACATGGTGAATATGGTATCGTAGTTGATGCAAAGGTATTTACAAGAGAAAACGGTGATGAGTTATCTCCTGGTGTAAATCAGGCAGTCCGCATTTATATTGCACAGAAGAGAAAGATCTCTGTCGGTGATAAGATGGCTGGTCGTCATGGTAACAAGGGTGTCGTTTCCCGTGTACTTCCTGTTGAGGATATGCCATTCCTGCCAAACGGACGTCCGCTTGATATCGTATTAAATCCTCTTGGTGTGCCGTCCCGTATGAACATTGGTCAGGTCCTTGAGATTCACTTAAGTCTTGCTGCAAAAGCACTTGGATTTAACATCGAGACACCGGTATTCGATGGTGCGAAAGAGATTGATATCCAGGATACACTTGAGCTTGCAAATGACTATGTAAATATGCCGTTTGATGCTGCAGAAGCAGAAAAAGAAGGCAAAACAGAGAGCTTTGAAGAAAAATATAAAGATATATTAAGAGAAGACGTTATGAAGTATCTTTCTGACAACCGTGCACACCGTGCACTGTGGAAAGGCGTTCCGATCTCCCGCGACGGAAAGGTTCAGCTTCGTGACGGACGTACCGGAGAGCCGTTTGATTCACCGGTTACCATTGGACACATGCATTATCTGAAACTCCACCATCTGGTAGATGATAAGATCCATGCACGTTCTACTGGTCCTTACTCCTTAGTAACGCAGCAGCCGTTAGGTGGTAAAGCACAGTTCGGTGGTCAGCGTTTCGGAGAGATGGAGGTTTGGGCACTGGAAGCATACGGTGCATCCTATACCTTACAGGAGATCTTAACAGTAAAATCCGATGATGTTGTCGGACGTGTTAAGACTTACGAAGCAATTATCAAGGGTGATAATATCCCTGAGCCGGGTATTCCGGAGTCATTCAAGGTTCTGTTAAAAGAGCTTCAGTCACTTGGTCTGGATGTCAAAGTCTTAGATGAGGACAGAAACGAAGTAGAGCTGATGGAGACAAGCGAATACGGCAATACAGATTTGAATTCCATTATTTCCGGAGACAAGGATTTTGCATTTGAGGACAGCGATTCCTTTGCAAAAATGGGATTTTCACAGAAAGAGTTCAATGCAGAAAACGAAGAACTCGTAGATGTGGATGAGGAACCGGAGGAAGATGAGGATGATTCCGACTTTTTCGACGATGTAGAAGAAAATACTCTTGACGAAGAATAAATAGAAAGGGAGTGTCATAATGCCAGAAACAATGAGTAAAGAAACCACAGGTCAGTCTATCTCATTTGATGCCATTAAAATTGGATTGGCGTCTCCGGAAAAGATCCGGGAATGGTCCAGAGGCGAGGTAAAGAAACCGGAGACCATTAACTATAGAACTTTAAAACCGGAAAAAGATGGTCTGTTCTGTGAAAAGATATTTGGACCGAGCAAAGACTGGGAATGTCATTGTGGTAAATATAAGAAAATCCGTTACAAAGGCGTTGTCTGCGACCGATGCGGCGTTGAGATTACAAAAGCAAGCGTTCGTAGAGAGCGTATGGGACACATTGAGCTTGCTGCTCCGGTATCCCATATCTGGTACTTTAAGGGTATCCCGTCACGTATGGGATTAATCCTTGACTTATCCCCAAGAACTCTTGAAAAAGTTCTTTACTTTGCTTCTTATATCGTACTGGATGCGGGCAACACCGCATTGCAGTACAAACAGGTACTTTCCGAGAGCGAATACCAGGAAGCGAGAGAGCAGTACGGCAGTTCTTTCCGTGTTGGAATGGGTGCTGAGGCTATTCAGGAATTATTACAGGCGATCGATCTGGAGAAAGATTCCGCAGAATTAAAGGCAGAGCTTGAGGATGCAACCGGTCAGAAACGTGCAAGAATCATCAAGAGACTGGAAGTTGTAGAGGCTTTCCGTGAGTCCGGCAACAAACCGGAGTGGATGATCATGACAGTGATCCCGGTTATCCCGCCAGATTTACGTCCTATGGTTCAGCTGGATGGTGGACGTTTTGCAACATCCGATCTGAATGATTTGTACAGACGTATCATCAACCGTAACAATCGTTTAAGAAGACTCTTAGAGTTAGGAGCACCGGATATCATCGTCCGCAACGAGAAACGTATGCTTCAGGAAGCTGTTGATGCCCTGATCGATAATGGTCGTCGTGGCCGTCCTGTTACAGGTCCTGGTAACCGTGCATTAAAATCTCTTTCAGATATGTTAAAAGGTAAATCCGGACGTTTCCGTCAGAACTTACTTGGGAAACGTGTTGACTACTCCGGACGTTCCGTTATCTGTGTAGAGCCGAAGTTAAAGATTTATCAGTGCGGTCTGCCAAAAGAGATGGCAATTGAGCTGTTCAAACCGTTCGTAATGAAAGAGCTTGTTGCAAACGGAACTGCACACAATATCAAGAGTGCGAAAAAGATGGTTGAGAGACTCCAGACAGAGGTTTGGGATGTTCTCGAAGACGTTATCAAAGAGCATCCGGTTATGTTAAACCGTGCTCCTACACTGCATCGTCTTGGTATTCAGGCATTCGAGCCGATCCTCGTAGAAGGTAAGGCAATTAAGTTACATCCATTGGTATGTACCGCGTTCAACGCCGACTTCGATGGTGACCAGATGGCTGTGCATCTTCCACTTTCTGTAGAAGCACAGGCAGAGTGCCGTTTTATGTTACTTTCACCGAATAACCTGTTAAAACCGTCTGATGGTGGTCTTGTTGCCGTTCCTTCACAGGATATGGTACTTGGTATCTACTATCTGACACAGGAGAGACCGGGAGCAAAAGGAGAAGGTAAATTCTTCAAGAGTGTAAACGAAGCAATTCTTGCATACGAGAATGGTGTAGTAACACTTCACTCAAGAATCACTGTCCGCATGACAAAGACCATGCCGGATGGAACAACACTTACCGGAAATGTAGAATCTACACTGGGACGCTTCATTTTTAATGAGATCATTCCACAGGATCTTGGATTTGTAGACAGAAGCATTCCGGGCAATGAATTAAAACTGGAAGTAGATTTCCTCGTTGCAAAGAAACAGAATAAACAGATTCTGGAAAAAGTAATCAATATTCATGGTGCAACAAAGACAGCAGAAGTTCTTGATGCCGTAAAAGCTATGGGTTACAAATATTCCACAAGAGCAGCTATGACCGTATCCATTTCCGATATGACCGTACCGCCTCAGAAACCGCAGATGATCAAAGATGCACAGGATACTGTTGACCGTATCATGAAACAGTATAAACGTGGTCTTATCACTGAGGAAGAGCGTTACAAAGAGGTTGTTGAAACCTGGAAAGAGACCGATGAGGAACTGACACATGCACTTCTTTCCGGACTTGATAAATACAACAACATCTTCATGATGGCTGACTCCGGAGCCCGTGGTTCCGATAAACAGATCAAACAGCTTGCCGGTATGCGTGGACTTATGGCAGATACAACCGGTCGTACGATCGAGCTGCCGATCAAGTCAAACTTCCGTGAAGGTCTTGATGTACTCGAATACTTCATGTCCGCACATGGTGCCCGTAAAGGTCTTTCCGATACCGCACTTCGTACGGCTGACTCCGGTTACCTGACCAGACGTCTTGTTGATGTTTCACAGCACATGATCGTTCGTGAGTCTGACTGCTGTGAGGGTACAGGCAGAGAGATTCCGGGAATGTGGGTAACTGCATTCATGGATGGAAAAGAAGAGATCGAGAGTCTTCAGGAGCGTATCACAGGACGTTTCTCCTGCAATACGATCTGTGACAAAGATGGAAATGTCATTGTAAAAGCAAACCATATGATCACACCGAAGCGTGCAGCTGCAGTTATGAGCCAGGGTGTTGATGAGAATGGCGAGCCGCTTAAGAAAGTTAAGATCCGTACCGTATTATCCTGCCGCTCCCATATGGGTGTCTGTGCAAAATGTTACGGTGCAAACATGGCTACCGGCCAGGCTGTACAGGTTGGTGAGGCAATCGGTATCATCGCGGCACAGTCTATCGGTGAGCCTGGTACACAGCTTACCATGCGTACGTTCCATACCGGTGGTGTTGCCGGAAACGATATTACACAGGGTCTTCCTCGTGTCGAGGAGATTTTTGAGGCAAGAAAGCCTAAGGGTCTTGCTATCATCACAGAGTTTGGCGGCGTAGCAACGATTAAGGATACCAAGAAGAAACGTGAGATCATCGTTACCAATAATGAGACCGGAGAATCAAAGGCATATCTGATCCCTTATGGTTCCAGAATTAAGGTTATGGATGGCGCAGTACTTGAAGCCGGTGATGAGCTGACAGAAGGTTCTGTAAATCCACACGATATCTTAAAGATCAAAGGTGTCCGTGCAGTTCAGGATTACATGCTCCGCGAGGTACAGCGTGTATACCGTCTGCAGGGTGTAGAAATCAACGATAAGCATATCGAGGTTATTGTGCGTCAGATGTTACAGAAAGTACGCGTTGAGACAAACGGTGATTCAGAGATGCTTCCGGGTGTATTGGTAGATGCACTTGATTTCGAAGATACCAATGAGAAACTGGTAGAAGAAGGAAAAGAGCCGGCAGAGGGCAAACAGGTATTACTTGGTATTACCAAGGCTTCTCTTGCAACGAACTCCTTCTTATCAGCAGCATCCTTCCAGGAGACAACAAAAGTTCTTACGGAAGCTGCAATCAAAGGTAAAGTCGATCCATTGATCGGTATGAAAGAGAATGTTATCATCGGTAAACTGATTCCTGCAGGAACAGGTATGAAGAGATACCGCAACATTAAACTGGATTCTGATATCAATGAGGATGACGAGCTGATGTTTGATGATTTTGATGACTTCGACGATTATGAGGAAGAGATTCCGAGGGACGAAGAAAATGAAATCGAAGAAGCTCCGGTAGAGGAAGAATAAAATAATATTTATGAGAAGAACTGTCGCACCAGCTGATAAAAGTCAGTGGTGCACGGTTCTTTTTTTTATTTATAGGATTTTTTTGATTCATAGGATTCTTTTTTCTGGCAGCTGGAAAAAATATGTATAATTCACAAGAAACTGGAAAAAATAGATAAGGGTGCAAAAAAAACAGATTATTATAGAAGAAAGTCTGAAAATAGAAAAAAGGCTTGACATACAGGAATTGCACTTATATAATAATTTAGCATGCATATTTAGGGATGCATATTTAATATAACAGGAGGTGAAAATAATGCCAACATTTAACCAGTTAGTAAGAAAAGGACGTCAGACATCTGTTAAGAAGTCTACTGCACCTGCACTTCAGAAGGGTTACAACTCCCTGCAGAAGAGACCTACAAATACTTCTTCTCCGCAGAAGAGAGGTGTATGTACCGCTGTTAAGACAGCAACTCCTAAAAAACCTAACTCAGCTCTTAGAAAGATCGCCAGAGTTCGTCTTTCCAACGGAATCGAGGTAACAAGCTACATTCCAGGTGAGGGACACAACTTACAGGAGCACAGCGTTGTTCTGATCCGTGGTGGTCGTGTTAAGGACTTACCAGGTACAAGATATCACATCATCCGTGGTACACTTGATACAGCAGGAGTCGCTAACAGAAAGCAGGCTCGTTCCAAATACGGCGCTAAGAGACCAAAGGCTTCTAAGTAATTTTAGGTATTGGACCGAAGTTGCTTGATAATTTAGCGAACCATAGTATCACATTTGTTGTATCCGGCATCTTCTGCCGGATGGACTATAGGTTGGTGTTGGGATTATTATCACAAACGATAGATTTCCGCACGAACATTATGGCGAAATAGGTGGTCTTTGACCGATATTTTACACATTGTGAGTACCGTTGAATTAATCGAAATGAAGTTCACTGAAACAGCCTGCCGGATAGCGGTATGCTGTCAGGTTATAAGGCTGTAAATGGCGGCGCTGCCGCACTCAGTAAATGCAGAAGTTTTTTCTGTATAGTAAATTATGATTAAGGAGGGAAGAACCGTGCCACGTAAAGGACATACTCAGAAAAGAGACGTATTAGCAGATCCGTTATACAACAACAAAGTGGTTACCAAACTTATCAACAACATCATGTTAGATGGTAAGAAAGGTGTTGCTCAGAAAATTGTATACGGAGCTTTCACAAGAGTTGAGGAGAAAACAGAGAAACCAGCTCTTGAGGTATTTGAAGCAGCAATGAATAACGTTATGCCTGTTCTTGAAGTAAAGGCAAGACGTATCGGTGGTGCAACATATCAGGTACCGATCGAAGTAAGACCGGATCGTCGTCAGGCGTTAGCACTTCGCTGGCTGACCACTTACTCTCGTAACAGAGGAGAGAAGACGATGGAAGAAAGACTTGCGAACGAGATTATGGATGCAGCAAACAATACTGGTGCATCTGTTAAGAAAAAAGAAGATATGCACAAAATGGCAGAGGCAAACAAGGCTTTCGCGCACTACAGATTCTAAAAGAATTCAGAATATCTCCGCGATGCTTCAGCTTTCGTGCATTACAGATTCTAATAGAATCCAAAATGTTTCCGCGAAGCTGTTGCTTTTAAATATGGAATTTTTGATCGCTGCGTGAGCTTTTGCTTTCGCGGCGATAGCATATCGTTAGTAAATTAAGGAGGAAATACCTTGGCTGGAAGAGAATATCCATTAGAGAGAACCAGAAACATTGGTATTATGGCTCACATTGATGCTGGTAAAACAACATTAACAGAGCGTATTCTTTACTATACCGGTGTTAACTATAAGATTGGTGATACTCATGAAGGTACTGCTACCATGGACTGGATGGAGCAGGAGCAGGAAAGAGGTATCACGATTACATCAGCCGCTACAACATGTCACTGGACATTGGAAGAGTTCACAAAACCAAAGGCAGGTGCTTTAGAGCATCGTATCAATATCATTGATACCCCTGGTCACGTTGACTTTACAGTAGAGGTAGAGCGTTCACTCCGTGTACTTGACGGCGCTGTCGGCGTCTTCTGTGCAAAGGGTGGTGTTGAGCCTCAGTCCGAGAACGTATGGCGTCAGGCTGATACCTACAATGTACCGCGTATGGCATTCATCAATAAGATGGATATCTTAGGTGCAAACTTCTACGGTGCTGTTGATCAGATCCGTACAAGATTAGGAAAAAATGCAATCGTTCTTCAGTTACCGATTGGTAAAGAGGATGATTTCAAAGGTGTCATTGATTTATTCGAGATGAAAGCATACATCTACAACGACGATAAGGGTGATAATATCACTGTTACCGATGATTTAGGTGATATGAAAGATGATGCAGAGCTTTACCGTTCTGAGTTAATCGAGAAAATCTGCGAGTTAGATGATGACTTAATGATGATGTACCTTGAGGGTGAAGAACCATCCGTAGAGGAAATGAAAAAAGTATTGAGAAAAGCTACCTGTGAATGTACAGCTGTACCTGTTTGCTGTGGTTCTGCTTACAGAAACAAGGGTGTACAGAAGCTTCTTGATGCAATTATCGAGTACATGCCGGCTCCAACAGACATCCCTTCAATCAAGGGTGTAGATCTGGATGGAAACGAAGTAGAGAGACATTCATCTGATGATGAGCCGTTCTCAGCTTTAGCATTCAAGATCATGGCTGACCCATTCGTAGGTAAACTTGCATTCTTCCGTGTATACTCCGGTAGCATGGCAGCAGGTTCTTACGTTCTCAATGCAACAAAAGATAAAAAAGAGCGTGTTGGACGTATCCTTCAGATGCATGCGAATAAGAGACAGGAGCTCGACAGAGTTTACTCTGGTGATATCGCAGCAGCAGTTGGATTTAAGTTCACCACAACAGGTGATACCATCTGTGATGAGCAGCATCCTGTAATCTTAGAGTCCATGGAATTCCCAGAGCCGGTTATCGAGCTTGCTATTGAGCCGAAAACAAAGGCTGGACAGGGTAAGATGGGTGAGGCTCTTGCAAAACTTGCAGAAGAGGATCCTACATTCCGTGCGCATACTGATCAGGAAACAGGTCAGACAATCATCGCTGGTATGGGTGAGCTTCATCTGGAGATCATCGTTGACCGTCTCCTTCGTGAATTTAAGGTAGAGGCAAACGTTGGTGCACCTCAGGTTGCTTACAAAGAGACATTTACAAAACCTGTAGATGTTGAGTACAAATATGCAAAACAGTCTGGTGGACGTGGACAGTACGGACACTGTAAAGTTAAATTCGAGCCGATGGATCCGAACGGCGAAGAGACATTCAAGTTCGAGTCTAGCGTAGTTGGTGGTGCTATTCCGAAGGAATACATCCCGGCAGTAGGTGAAGGTATCGAAGAAGCAGCTCAGGCTGGTATTCTTGGAGGATTCCCGGTACTTGGTGTACATGCTAACGTATACGACGGATCTTACCATGAAGTCGATTCATCCGAGATGGCATTCCACATTGCCGGATCTATGGCTTTCAAGGAAGCTATGCAGAAGGCAAGTCCGGTATTACTTGAGCCGATCATGAAGGTTGAAGTAACTATGCCAGAGGAATACATGGGTGATGTTATCGGTGATATCAACTCCCGTCGTGGACGTATCGAGGGAATGGATGATATCGGTGGCGGTAAGCTTGTAAAAGCTTATGTTCCGCTTGCTGAGATGTTCGGATATTCTACAGACTTACGTTCTAAGACACAGGGACGTGGTAACTACTCTATGTTCTTCGAGAAATATGAGCCAGTACCAAAGAATGTACAGGAAAAGGTATTAGCAGACAAATCTAAATAATAGACCATCTTTTTTTCCTGTGGAAAAAGTTTTAGCAGATAAGTCAAAATAAGACTAAAACATCCGGATTTCCTATAAAATATAGGAAATCCGGTAAGAAATAGCTTGAAAAACGATTGATTATTTTATATAATCAGAGTTAGCCGAGTTATTGAAAATAACAACTATAGCCCATAGGGCATCATTTTAAGGAGGATATTCAAAAATGGCAAAAGCTAAGTTTGAAAGAACAAAACCACATTGTAATATTGGTACCATTGGACACGTTGACCATGGTAAAACAACTTTAACAGCTGCTATTTCTAAAGTATTAGCTGCAAGAGTTGCTGGTAACACAGCTACAGATTTCGATAACATCGATAAAGCTCCAGAAGAGAGAGAGCGTGGTATCACAATTTCTACTGCTCATATCGAGTATGAGACAGAGAAGAGACATTACGCACACGTTGACTGCCCAGGTCATGCCGATTACGTTAAGAACATGATCACTGGTGCTGCTCAGATGGATGGTGCTATCCTCGTTGTAGCTGCTACTGACGGTGTTATGGCTCAGACAAAAGAGCACATCTTATTATCCCGTCAGGTAGGTGTACCTTACATCGTTGTTTTCTTAAACAAATGCGATATGGTAGACGATCCGGAGTTAATCGAGTTAGTAGAGATGGAAGTTACAGAGCAGCTTGAAGAGTACGGCTTCGAAGGATGCCCGATCATCAAAGGTTCTGCTTTAAAAGCTCTTGAAGATCCAAACGGCGAGTGGGGCGACAAGATCATGGAGTTAATGGATACTGTTGATGAGTACATCCCAGATCCACAGCGTGATACAGATAAACCATTCTTAATGCCAGTTGAGGACGTATTCACAATCACAGGTCGTGGTACAGTTGCTACCGGACGTGTTGAGAGAGGTACATTACACTTAAATGATAACCTTGAGATCCTTGGTGTTAAAGAGGACGTTCAGACAACAGTTGTAACTGGTATCGAGATGTTCCGTAAACAGTTAGACGAGGCTCAGGCTGGTGATAACATCGGTGCATTACTTCGTGGTATCAACCGTGATCAGATTGTTCGTGGTCAGGTTCTTGCTAAACCAGGTACAGTTACATGCCATCGTAAATTTACAGCTCAGGTTTACGTATTAACAAAAGATGAGGGTGGTCGTCATACTCCATTCTTCAACAACTACCGTCCACAGTTCTACTTCAGAACAACAGACGTAACTGGTGTATGTAACTTACCAGCTGGTACAGAGATGTGCATGCCTGGTGATAACATCGAGATGACTATCGAGTTAATTCACCCAGTAGCTATGGAGCAGGGTCTTACATTCGCTATCCGTGAAGGTGGACGTACAGTAGGATCTGGACGTGTTGCTACAGTTATCGAGTAATTTATAATTTTAAATTATATATTGCAGATTGTATTCCGCAATCCTTGAGCAATCAGGGGTTGCGGTTTTTTTTATCTAAAACAGTTTTTGCTGATGCATTTATTCTAAAAGAATGGTAAACTATTATCTAATGAGCCTGCAGGAAATAAAGAGGTAATAGGCAGGACTTACAGTAATATGATTGATTTAGAAAGAGGCAGAAGATGAACAATAAAACAACAAGAAACAGTATCCTGTTATTGGTAACGGCAGCCGTCTGGGGGACTGCATTTGTGGCTCAGACAGTTGGTGGACAGACAATCGGAGCATATTCGTTTAATTGTGTCCGGTGTATTATCGGGGCACTGGTATTGATACCTGTCATGAAATTTTTAGATAAAAAAGATCTGTCGCCAAGAAAACCACAGACGAAAGAAGATTATAAACTGCTGATAAAAGGCGGAATCTGTTGTGGTGTAGCACTTTGTATTTCTACAAACTTACAGCAGGTTGGAATTTTGATGGGGGCAAGTGCGGGAAAAGCAGGTTTCCTGACAGCGGTGTATATATTACTGGTGCCGATTCTCGGATTATTTTTACATAAAAAATGTGGGATAAATATCTGGTTTGCAGTTGCTCTGGCACTGGTGGGACTGTATTTTCTGTGTATGCAGGATAAGAATGGATTTCAGCCGGCGGATCTGCTGCTTCTTTGCTGTGCACTCGGTTTTTCCATACAGATTTTATTTGTCGATTATTTTTCACCGAAGGTTGATGGGGTACGTCTTTCCATGATACAGTTTCTGGTAACCGGTTTGCTGACTGCGATTCCGATGTTTACAGTTGATATGCAGCATTCAATTTCGGGTATCGAAGCGTGGGCGTCAGCCTTTTTATCATGGTCAGCGTGGGTTCCGATTTTGTATGCGGGAATTATGTCATGTGGTGTGGGATATACGTTACAGATCATTGGACAGAATGGACTCAATCCTACAGTGGCTTCTTTAATCATGAGTTTGGAAGCCGTATTTTCGGCGGTATTTGGCTGGCTGATTCTTGGGCAGAAGCTGAGTATAAAGGAGATACTGGGATGTTGTCTGATTTTTTCGGCGATCATTTTAGCGCAGCTGCCGGTACAGCGAAAAGCAAAATTTGCAGGTGAAAGTTATGGGGAGAACAGGAATGAGTAAAAAATCGAAATATTTATGGAAAAAGATTATGATTTTAACATGGATGTTCAGTTTATTTCTTGGCATACTGGCAGGACCATGTGCGATAGACGCAAAGAACCAAAAAGAGAAAAAGGATTATGGCGTATTTTTAAGCATTGATTCGTCTCAGATAAAAAAGTTATACGGATATAGGCTGGTGGTCATTGATGCACAGTATTTTTCTGCAAAAGATATCCGTACCCTGCACAAAAAAGGTGTAAAAGTATATACCTACTTAAATGTCGGTTCCATCGAGAATTTTCGCGATTATTATAAGAAATATGAATATCTTACGATCGGAACTTATGAGAACTGGGAAGAAGAAAAGTGGGTAGATGTTTCGAATAAGGACTGGCAGAAGTTTATGGGAAAACTGTCGAAGAAGCTGCTGAAAAAAGGGGTGGATGGTTTCTTTATTGACAACTGCGATGTCTACGATTATGCAAAGACAAAGAAAAATTTTAAAGGACTGGCCAAAATGCTGAAAAATATCAAACGTCTTGGAAAAGGAGTCATGATCAATGGCGGAGATGTTTTTGTGACAAAGTACAGAAAAACATACGGATCGGCGAAAGATATCATGACTGCCGTCAATCAGGAATCTGTGTGGAGCAGTATTCAGTTTGAAACGGGTACGTTTGGAAAACAGCCAGAAGATGTGCGCAAATACTTTTCCGATTATGTTCAAAAATGCAAAAAAGATGGAATGGAAGTCTATCTTTTAGAATACACGAAAGATAAAAAACTGATCAGACGAATTAAACAGTATTGCAGAAAAAATAAGTTTCATTATTATATATCGGATTCGATCGAATTGGACTAATAAACATGTATCATTCATGATTGTAAGGGGAGGAGTTTGAAAATGGAACAAAAAGAAATGGCAAAAACGAGACTGATTATTTATGTGCTGATGGCTTACGGTCTGACCTATCTGATGGGAATTCTGATGTGGTATGGCAGTACAAAGGGTTATGACCTTACGGTATTTCCAACAGCGCAGATGATGTATCCGGCAGCCGGTGTGATCATTGGACTTTTTCTGGCACACAAAGGAGAGAAAATCCTGCCAGCAGGTTTTTTTATTACGGTTCTGGCAACGACGGGTGTCCTGATCGTATTGGCACTTTTATCCGTATTTCTGCCGGTAAATGATTTGAACATTGCAGGGATGACGATGTCCGTTTATAATCTGATTTCCCAGTATATACTTATTATCGGGAGTATCGTGGCACTTGTTTTTCTTGCAGTAGCGGGAAATGAAAAGCGTGCGGCAGCAGGACTGACCAGACAAAACTGGAAAAGTGCTGTGTTTATTGTACTTTTATTTGTGGGTATTTATATTGTAAGAACTGTAGTGTCGATGGCAGGACAGGGCGTGTCTGACGGCAGTGGGATGCAGTATGTAAAAGAATGGGCGGCAATGTTTAAAAATCCAATGATGTGGCTGAATATTGCTGCACTTCCGATCAATTATTTCTTCGTGTTTATTGCATTTTTTGGAGAAGAATATGGCTGGAGATATTACCTGCAGCCGGTTTTGCAGAAACGGTTCGGACTTCGTGCAGGTGTGATCATACTTGGCGTTGTATGGGGATTATGGCATATCCCGGATGATCTGTTTTATTATACACAGACATCAGGAATCCAGATGATTTTTGCGCAGCAGATCACATGTATTTCACTTGGAATCTTTTTTGCATATGCCTATATGAAAACGCAGAATATCTGGGTGCCGGTCTGTCTGCACTATCTGAATAACAACCTGATACCGATCATCTCAGGAACGTTTTCTGCAGATGTTCTGGAAAATCAGACGGTAAGCTGGAAGGATCTTCCGGTTGCACTGGTGTTAAATGGATTGTGCTTTGGATTTTTCCTGCTTGCAGATGTATTTAAAAAGAAAGAAGTTCAGGAAGAGGAGTAATTTGAGTAAAAATTTCCTGTAAAAAGCAGATGGTGTCATATGAAAAAGCGCATGTACAGTAAAAACAGATCGTCGGAAAGATGATTTTACTGTATATGCGCTTTTCAGTACATGATAATAAAATGTTCGCGGAGCGTGTATTCTATATTTAAAAGCAACAGCTTCGCGGAAACATTTGGTTAAAACATAATTTTGGATTTATTCTTTAACAGTCTGGCTCCATTTACGATCAGAAGAATCCCGGCGGTGATTCCACCTGCAAGGACACAGATACCAACTGCCAGTGTGGAAGCTCCGGCAGAACCCATTGTCTTATAAATTTTCTCGTCCATCTTATATGCCCCCTTTGTTTGGATTTCTCATATTCCTAATGTATATTATTCTATCATTATTCTCATGAATATACAAACCCAGATTAAAAAATATCTGCTAAAAATTACAGTTTATCAGGTGCCCAGTCACCGAGAACCAGTTCTTTTGCAAAATATCCGGCTTGTTGTTCATTCAGATTTTGAACAAAATCAGCCCGGTCAGAAAGCGGACGGTAGTCAGAGGTGGCAGGGAAACTTGCGTATTCGGCATAATATACTGTGTCATGTGTATTTTCGCGGTTCCAGTCATGAAAACCGGCGGGATGGATATGCGCACCAAGTTCGCAGGAAATCAGGATCGTTTTTGCATAGTCGCGCCATGGCCTGCCAAGATAGACGGAACCGGAAGGACAGTCTTTGGAGATGAACCGGCAGTCGGAAAAAATGTAGCCGTATTCCTGGCCTTCCGGTGTGGAGGCGGCAGTTACATAACCCTGGATAGGAGGGAGTGTATAATTTTTCTGAACCATATCTGAATTGGAATGACACAGTGCAGATGTATCAGAACCGGAATCATGCAGGGTGGATGTAGTGGAAACTAAATCGGACTGTGCAGATGTTTTTGTGCGCAGCAGGGATTCTAAGGTACAGTGTTCAAAATATGCGGTGGCGCTTCCAAAAATAAAATCAATATCGCCGCAGATATAGCAGTTTTTATAATATTGTCTGCCATTGATACGCGGGGCAAACTGTTTTGGACCGATGAAACCGCCAGGCTGTCGTTCCTTTTCGGGAAGCGGTCCGGTAAAAAGTGTGTCCTGATGGCCGAGAAGGCGGCAGGAATCGATCATAAGACGGTCCCCGTCGGCATAGAGAGCGATCGCCTGTCCGTGTGTTGCGGAATCCCCGGAGGCATTTTCGATGGTGAGATGCTGGAGCGTTACATCATGTGTATCGATAAAGAGGGTATAAGTGCGGAATGTACTGCGCTTACTGCCATCTTCCATCAGATCCAGGGCATAATCATCATAGCTGATGACGGTGTGAGCACTGCTTTCGCCCATTCCGCGAAGTGTGATATATGGTTTATTTATGGTTAGTTTTTCATGGTAAATGCCCGGTGCAATTTCAATGATAACAGGTGTTGTGTTATTAGCAGGAATTTGTGCAAGGGCAGAGCCGATGGAGGAAAAATGTTCCGGGTTGTCGGAAACATGAAGTATTTTTTGCATGGGAAAAGCCTTTCTTTGTTTCTTAATATTTTCTGAGGATAGTATAACACAGATATTGCCTGGTTGAAATGGGGAAAGAGGATGATTATAATGGAAAGTAAAATAGGAAAAAAGTACGGTGGGAGGAGATTATGGAACTCAGTTATAAAGAAATCAGAGCACAGATCTGTGATGTGTGCCATAAGATGTGGCAGCTTGGATGGGTTGCGTCGAATGACGGAAATGTGTCGGTAAAACTTTCCGATGGCACATTTTTAGCAACGCCGACCGGCGTGTCAAAAAGTATGGTAACACCGGAAATGATCGTGCATATAAATAAAGCAGGAGAGATGATCGAAACTGTGGATGGGTACCGCCCGTCGTCCGAAATGCGGATGCATTTCAGATGTTATGAAGAACGCAAAGATGTCGGGGCGGTATTACATGCACATCCTCCGGTTGCAACGGGATTTGCCGTGGCAGACATTCCGCTCGATGAGTATTCCATGATCGAGACTGTGCTCGCACTTGGTTCAGTGCCGATTGCGCCTTATGCGACACCTTCCACAGATGAGGTGCCGGATGCCATTACCCCGTATCTGCAGGAACATGATGCGATCCTGTTAAAAAATCATGGAGCGGTAACAGTTGGAGCCGATGTTTATACGGCATATTACCGGATGGAAACGTTAGAGCAGTTTGCAAAAATAACACTGACGGCACATCTGCTCGGAGGCGCAAAAGAAATTGACCGGGAAAATATCGACCGGCTTGTGGATCTTAGAAACAATTATTATAAAATGAGTGGAAAACATCCGGGATATAAGAAATATAGTGGTGAGTCGCATTTTGCTTCGAAAAACAGGGAGGATTGCAGATGAGTACAGGCAGACATAAACAGGAACGCGGCGTTGGGCTGCAGCCATTGGATGAGATCAATGGATATCAGGTACGTCCGGGTTTTTATAACAGAGATGGTGCGACAGCAACCACAAGAGGTGTCAGCTTTACGATCCATTCCTTTGGTGCGACGGCATGTTATCTTCTGTTGTTCCGGCCGCAGGAAAAAGAGCCGTATGTGACCCTAAAATATCCGGAGGCTTATCATATTGGAAACACATATTCCATGTTCGTTTTTGGATTGAAAATCGAAGAGTTTGAATATGCGTTCCAGTTGGACGGACCTTATGATGAGAAGAAGGGATTATTATTTAAGAAAGAAAATGTTCTGCTTGATCCGTATGCGAGGGCAGTAACGGGACAGCGTAACTGGGGAGAACGCCCGGAAGGCGGAGCGGATTTTATTTATCACGCAAGGGTTGTGGAAAACAACTTTGACTGGGGAGATATCCGTCCGACGGAGCATCCGTTTGAGGATCTTGTTATTTATGAGATGCATGTGAGGGGATTTACAAAAGATGCATCATCGGGTGTTACACCGGGGGCAGAAGGCACTTATGAGGGACTGCGCCAGAAGATCCCGTATTTGAAGGATCTGGGAGTGAATGCAGTCGAGCTGATGCCGATTTTTGAGTTTGATGAGATGGAAAGCACCAGAGTGGTAGACGGAGAGCGCCTGTATAATTACTGGGGCTATAATACAGTCTGTTTTTTTGCGCCCAATACCAGTTATACCTCGGTGGTGGAACATAACCACGAGGGCGATGAGTTAAAAGAACTGATCTACGAGCTAAAGGAAAATGGAATCGAAGTTATCCTGGATGTTGTATTTAACCACACAGCAGAGGGAAATGAACATGGTCCATGTTTTTCTTTTAAGGGAATTGATAATGATATTTATTATATCCTGACACCGGATGGATACTATTATAATTTCAGTGGCTGTGGCAATGTCATGAACTGTAATCATCCGGCAGTAAGACGTTTTATCATTGACTGTCTGCGATACTGGGTAACGGAGTATCGTGTCGATGGTTTCCGGTTTGATCTGGCATCCATTTTAACCCGCGATGAAAAAGGGACACCGATGGCAGATCCGCCATTGCTTCAGGCGATTGCATGTGATGCCATTCTTGGAAAGGTCAAACTGATCGCGGAGGCATGGGATGCGGGTGGTCTCTATCAGGTTGGAAGTTTTCCGTCATGGAACCGATGGTCAGAATGGAATGGAAGATACCGTGATGATATCCGTCAGTTTTTAAAAGGTGCGGATGGTATGGCAGGAACAGCAATCACGCGTATCACCGGTTCAAAAGATCTTTATCCGGAGCACCGCGGAGACAGTGCATCCGTTAATTTTGTCACCTGTCATGATGGATTTACATTGTATGATCTGTATGCCTATAATACGAAGCACAATGAGAAAAACGGCTGGAATAATTCGGATGGTGATAACAACGGAAACAGCTGGAACTGTGGAGCAGAGGGAGAGACAGATGATCCGCAGATCGAAGGACTGCGTCTTAGAATGGTAAAAAATGCATGTGCAACCTTAATGTGCAGCAGGGGACCTGCCATGTTTTATGCGGGAGATGAATTTTGTAATACACAGTTTGGCAATAATAATGCCTACTGCCAGGATAATATCATTTCCTGGCTTGACTGGACCAGACTGGAGAAATATCAGGAGATCCATGATTTCTTCCGGTATATGATCGCATTTCGCGAAAAATATCCGATTTTGCGCCGCTCCACGAAAAAAGCGCTCTGCGGCCTACCGGAGATCAGTATCCACAATGGTTTCCCGTGGAATGGGGGTACGGATTATACCAGTAAACTGATCGGTATCATGTATGCCGGCAGGGATGATGCGGATACCAGGGATGATATCATTTTCTATGGAATGAATGCATACTGGGAAACACTTGTGATGCAGCTTCCGGAACTGCCGAACAATCTGCAGTGGAAGATCTGTGTCAATACAAACATAGAGTATGAGGATGGAAAAGATGTGGAGGCACAGACCGAGTTTTATTATAAAAAAACATTGAAAGTTCCGCCGAGAAGTGTGGTTATTTTAGTGGCAGAATAGTGTGGGACATAAAAATGCGGCGGGTTACAGCCACCCGCCGTCTAATGTAATGATCTGCCCGGTCAGGTATTCATTTCCTGTGGCAAGCTGTACTGCTAGATGGGCAGTCTCCTCCGGCGTTCCAAATCTTCCTGCCGGGATCTCATCTGCAAGTTCTGCGCGTTCTTCTTCGGAAAAACAGGCATTCATCTGCGTATCAATGACACCACAGGCGATCGCGTTGACCTGGATATTGCTCGGTGCAAGTTCTTTTGCAAGTGCTTTTGTAAAGGAATTGATGCCGCCTTTGCATGCGGAATAAGCAACTTCACAGGAGGCACCGGCAATGCCCCAGACGGAAGAGATATTGATGATTTTTCCTTTCTTTTCGTGCACCATATGTGGGATTGCGAGCCGGCTGGTGGAAAAGACGGATGTGAGGTTTGTGGAGACAATGCGGTTCCAGTCATCGATCGACATATCCGTCAGCAGCCCGATATAGGAAATACCGGCATTGTTGATGAGGACATCCACTCCACCAAAGCGTTCTGTGATCTGTTCAAATAATTGTTCGACATATTCAAAGGAAGAAATATCGCCCACGCTGGCGAGCACTTCCGTGTGAAAAGTTTCTTCCAGTTCTTTTTTGAAATTTAAAAGTTCCTGTTCTGATCTGGAACAGGTAATGATCAGCCGGTCACCCTCTGCGGCAAATGCGGATGCAATCGCGCGTCCGATTCCACGGGAGGCGCCGGTAACTAGTACGGTTCTATTCATAAAAATCTCCATTCTTGTCCGTTACTGGAACATTTCCAGTTTGTGTTTACGCTATATTTGTATATTTTTTTATGTTCATTCTAATACATAGTATTTTGACTCATTTATGATGCCATTTGCCGTTCGTCAATCATGCAGGCATGTTGACTCACTTGCGCTCATTATATCATGTGCAAAAACAGCACATGATCCAATTCACCGTTCGTCAATCATACGAGCATGTTGACTCACTTGCGCTCATTATATCATGAAGCAATGCTTCATGATCGTGATCTACACTCGCTTCGCTCGGCAGTCTTATTATATCATGAATAAATCAATGAAACAATTTCAATGAAAATCTAAATAAAACTAAAACTGTAGATTTACAGGGAAACAGCACTGTGTTAGAATTATTGCATAAAAATAATAGTATTGGAGGACTTATTTTGTGCTATATCAACGAATGATGAAGGAAAAACAAAAAGTGGAGGATCGGATCAATGACTTACAAAGCCAGATTGACGTGCTTCCATCAGGTACATTTTTCTGTACGAGAAATAATAAGTACTATAAGTGGTATTATACCGATAAGGGTAAAACAAAATACATTCCCAAAAGTGAACGAAAACTTGCGGAACAACTGGTAAAACGAAAATATTTAGAGAGCAGGCTGCGAAAACTTAAGCAGGAGGAGAAAAGGATAGATATTTATCTGAAGCAATATAGCTTAGATGAATTTTCTTCATATCATGTAGAGGAACATCCAGAGTTGCAGAAACTTTTGTCAGGAGTCTATGTACCGTTAAAGCAAGAACTGGATGAGTGGGTAAATGCTTCTTACACAAACAATCCGAAAGAACCACAAAAATTGATACATAAAACCATTCCCGGAATTCTGGTCCGGTCAAAATCTGAAGCTTTAATCATAAATGCGTTATTCGAACACAAAATCCCATTTCGTTATGAATGTTTATTACAGATTCAAAATGTTAGTGTATATCCGGATTTCACCATCCGTCATCCTGTTACAGGTGAAGTGTATTATTGGGAACATTTTGGAATGATGGATAATGAAAATTATGCTCATAATGTATATTCAAAGTTACAGTTGTATCAGTCGGTGGGAATTATTCCCTCGATGCAGTTGCTCACAACTTTTGAAACCAGGCAGAATCCTTTAGATTATGAGTATGTAGAACTACTGATTCAATATTATTTTACATGAACAATGTATAGGTATTCAAATGGGCGAAAGGTATATATATCAGAAACCAATAGTCCGAAATTTTATTGAATTATAGTATTTTTCAATCAAAATGGGTGAAAATTAGGTCGAAATACTTAAAATAGTCCATGAAAACGAAAAAACGAGGGCTATTTTGATGTTAAATGAAGAAATTCACCCATTTTGAAAATAAAAGAGGAGGATACATGAAAAAATGGGCAAAATATATGAATGCGGAAAAAAATAACCCAAAACATAAGCAATGAAGTGGGAGAACGGGCGAAATACACGAACGCTGAAAAAAATAGCCCATAACATATAAGACGGCTGCAGATAGTTGGATAAAGAAAACGGGTGGATCTGCTTAATGTAATAAAAGTGTAGCCCATCATGGTATTTAGTATAAACTGATATGAATAGTAATGTGTAAAAAGAAACAGCATGTTTTTACAGGATTAAATTTCATAGAAGGGTAGAATTTAACTCTGCAAGTGAGTTTAAGAGAAAAATTTGAAAAAATATAAAATTAGGTATGGACATTTCCGTAGAGATGTGATAATATAATCAAGCACGATTCAAGACGACTTGATTACGGCGCGTGGCTCAGCTTGGTAGAGCGCTGCGTTCGGGACGCAGAGGTCGCAGGTTCAAATCCTGTCGCGCCGACTATGAGATGGGAAACCGTCAATCCTTGAGAGATCAGGGGTTGGCGGTTTTTCTTTACTGTAAGAAAATTGAATCATATATCTCAAATTCAAAGCGTTACCCAAAACGTTACCCAAAATCATTTTTTTCAAAATAAATCTGCCGATACCATAGAGATTTCGCTTAAATCATTTTCGCTTGTATTAAGACGCTGTCGATTAAAATGGGCATAAATATTTAAAGTTGTCTGTGTGTCTGAATGTCCTAACCAGTATTGCAGTTTCTTTATATCCCAACCTTTATTTATAAGCATAGACGCACAACTGTGACGTAGCTTATGGAGAGATATCTCTGGTCTGCCAAATTCCTTTGTTGCCTTTTGAAATAATTTTGAAATGTAATCAGGATCGTAAGTTGTGCCATCTTCCCATGTAAAAATATATCCATCTGCATTTTTATATTCATTCTGGAAAAAGCGTTTATTTTCTTCCTGCTCTTGAAGAATTTTTAAAAGACATTTTTCGGCAGTATCAAAAAGATGTAGGACTCTTTTACTGGAATGTGTTTTGGTGGTATCTGATATGGAAATATTTTTTACACGAACAATAGTATGGTTGATCGTGATGGTTTTCGCTTTGAAATTGATCGCAGACCATTTTAAGCCTAAAATTTCAGAACGTCTTAAACCATAGTAAGCACCAAAAAAGGTAATGCCGAGTAAACGAGGATAATGTATGGAAATAAAGTGTAACAAGTCTCCGATTTCTTCTTCTGTAAGGAAAAGAAATTCCTCACTGTAATCACGATTCTTTTTTCCATGAACAGATACACCGAGGACTGGATTTACTTTGATTAATCCATCTATCAAAGCCTGATTAAACACAGCATATAAAATGCTTTTATAGCTTCTGACAGACCGTACAGACAAAGGTTCTTTTGCTTTCGTCTTTTGATTAATTTTTCCATATTTAAGAGCATATTTAAAAAATGAATCCATGATCTTAGGTGTAATATCTACAAGTCTTGGATTTTTTTCGATAAAATAGTCCTTAATACGGTTCACACGATAAGTATATGTTTCGTATGTTGGCTCTTTTAGATCAATTTTTTTGTCCTGCAACCATAAATCCATATATTCACAAAGAGAAATCTCCGGATTGACTAAAAGATTATAGTCAGTAGGTAATTCCTCTAAATAAGAATATTGTTCAATGAACAAAGGAATCATTGCTTCGGCTTTACGCTTATTATTTTTGACTTCCAGTTTTGTCGAAAGTGTTTTTTGACGCCACGTATCGGTACGTGGATCTTTGTAACTTAGTTTTACATAAAAATAAGATTTTTGTGAGTTCAAGGTTTTGACTTGAAGTGTGCCCGTCATATCATTTTGCTCCTTTCAAAAACGGGCAGGATATAAGTTTTTTTAATTATATCATACCCGTTTCAGAAATACATTATGTTTCTTGTAGATATTGAATTACTGCATCCTTTCGGATTTTATAGTTACGTCCAATCCTACGGAATGGAATAGTACCAGACTGCAATAAATGGTAAGCGGTTTTACGTCCGATATGTAATATGAGACAAAGATCTTTTATCTCAATAACGTCAGGATAATTTTCTAACATGTTATTGCTCCTCATGGGAAATGTCTTTTCTTTCCCGACTGGTATCTGAATGCATACGGAGATATCTGTCTAAAGGGTAAGATATTTTATCTTCGCCCTGAAAAACTTCTACCGTATGGATTCGACGTAAAAAAGCCTGCCATGTCGTAGGTTCTGTAAGCTGTTCGGTTTGATATTGGCTCCATAAGTCAATATTTGAAATGATGTAAACCGTTGTGTAGCAGGCAATCCGATCATAGAATCGGCAAGGAAGAGGAGTTGGATAGCCGTCAAGATAAATCAGCATATCCGACAGAGAAAGTGAACTTCGAAACTCTTCAAAGATGATTACCGGCTGACCGTGATACATATCGAATGGATGTGTATAGTTTGTGATACGGTATACATTTTCATAGCCGTATGTGTTCATGACGCTACTTGTTTTACCAGTACCCGTATCTCCGAAGAGGTAAGTAACATCAAGATCACGGAAGTGATTTTTAAATTTTGCTTCATTGATAATCTGACGGACTTTATCAATACGTTCTACCTGTGGCATAAATTCCGGACTTAAATCCAGAATTTCAAAGTCTGATAACCCCTGTTTGATAAGATCGTAGAGTTCTACAATATCATTTCTGGCACCGGGACGTTCAACTGGTAATTCGCCGGATTCTTCGTGTGTGTCAGCAAGATTTGTCTCATGCTTTTTGTCTTTTTCCCATTTTCCCTGTTTAAAGATATAATCTCTGTTTTGGGAAGCCGTACCATGTGCCTGTTCAATGTGTGCGTTTGGAAAGTTATTTTTCAAGGTACTAAAACGCATGGGGGATGTGCAGTGAATATATATGTGTGTATGATGAGTATTTGTTTCGCCACCGATTTCATCACTCATGCAATAATATTGGATAGGTTTAGAGTGAGATAATATTTCTTTTAACTTGTCGTGGTCGAGTCCTTTGGCAAGTGGGTTGTTGATTGTGATGTTCCATTTTCGACATTGAATATCAATGCTATTAGTCATTAATTTTTCCTCCATTTCTGCTACATGAGACAGAGGTTGTCTAGGGTAATACTTACCCTAGACAACCTGCCCACACTACATCCTGACGGACAGGTGGGCAATTATGAGTTAATTTCTGCCCATGAGAATTAGTTTTATATGTTTTTTCCAATCCACGATATTGCGTATACGGGGAAATACAACTTCCGTTAACGAATAACCGTCTGCTAATAGAACACCTTCGCCTTGATGATAGATTTTATTTGGAATTTCTTCATCAGCAAACAGCATATGTTTCTGTTCATTGCTTAATCTTCCCAGTGCAAGAACAATCATAAAATTATCTCTTGCACCGTTTTGGAAAAAAGTGCTGTCGGCGCGTTGTGTTACTGTCCAGATTCCAAAGTTAAGTGATCTTCCTAACATAAGGATTTCAGACATGATATTAAGTATAACAGGACTCTTTTTTTCTTTATTGATTTTATCCTTACCGTTTAAATAGAGAATAAAGGCTGGGTATTCATCAAAAATAAGAAGATGCCGTTCGGAACTTGTCCCTGCTATACGTACTTTACAAAAGCTGTCATAATAATCAAGAATACCTTGATAACAATTATCACTTGTGTAATAATTTGAGTAACCGGATAAAAAGTTAAAATCTGTTGAGTTTTTAAAATCACAAAAATATATTTTTGTATCTGAAAATTCTTTTAGCAGATTTCCCATTAAATATAGGAGTGAATAACTTTTACCACTTCCACTGGAACCAACAATTAAAGCATGAATATGACTTTTCGTGTCAAGTTCCAGTGGTTGAAGCTGATGAGACTGGGAAATTTTATACCCCCATCTCATTTGTGATTATCCCATGATTCATCCGGATGTGTATTATTTTTATCTGGAGGGATATTAAGTTCTCTTTCATGATAAAAATTAGCATATGCATCGGATGTAAATACAGATTGTATAACCAAAGCTGTACCGACATCTTCGATTGTGTCAATCACAACTGGAGAAAACCAGTTACCATATTGATCGCGGTATTTTTCCATTTTCACATAAGGAAAATTACCAGAATCAATGGCATGAGATAAAGCGGTTTGAAGAATCTCCTGAAATATAGTGAGATCTTCATCTGAATACTGCATTTGCAAATCTTGTTTTATCAGTTGAAACTGGTAAAAGCAGATATCGTTTGCAATATTGTAGTGTGCTTCCGGTATCTCTATTTCTGATAAGAGACGTGGAACTTTTCCACCTATATCAGGTGCACTTTTCCTTAAAAGCTGAAAGATGATTTTTCTCATAGTAAGATATTCATCTTCTGCTTGTTTGGATATATCAGATTTATCCGAAAGAGCAGGTTGCTCTTCGTCAGATAATTGATATTTGTTTTTTACATAGAGATATACCCAGATAATCAAGCCGATTAAAACGAGTATATCCATATGGTAGTTAAGCATATAAGACAGTAACCATATACTTGCCCCAATTAATAATGCAAAACTTCCAAGAGATATGGCGAGCAAACCGAATGTTTTTAATAATTCGGATGTGGTTTTGGCTTTTTTGTAGTTTATCCAAAACCATTTGATTGGGTAAATTACAAAATCTACTAATTTTTCTAATAGCTTCAAGATATCACCTCAATTCCATCAGCAGTAACAGACAGTGCATATTCGCCTGATTTACTGCGGTAAAAACGACCAGACAGATTTGTGAACTGAATTTTTACAGTTCCACCGTTCTTCTTGATCTCTTCGTTTGTAATAACAGGTTTGCTACCTTTGATCCTAACAGATATCTTTTCAAACAGATTATCTGGGAACACTGTTTCATATAAAATTTCAACAATGTTTTCTGTAGGCTTTCCGTCAATATATTCGTGGCGAAGTGCCGTAGAAAGTAGTAAACCGGATGCTTGTTTGTTTCCAGAAATTTGTTCTGGAATTAAATTAATGGACAATATAGTCAATATAATCCCTTTCTATGTATTGCAATACAGTTAATAGATTTAAGTTTGCGCTGAACTTATGTTAGCATAATATACCATCTATAGCAGAAAAATAAGAGGACATGAACATGTGAAAAAAATATAGGGTGTTGTCCACCTGACAAATGAAAAAAAGTATGTAATATTATTAGCGTAAAGATATTGTGAACTGTAATGAAGTGAAAGGAGAAAAGAATGAGAACAGTGATCAATGAGAAAACTATAAAGGAAAGAGAGAGAATTGTAGAAGAAAATGTATTTGGAACTAGAATGAAATTTGTTCAAAAGTTTTTTGGGGTGACAGATAAGGAGGTGGTACTACAATTAGATGAACTAAGAATATTAGGTAATATAGATTCTCAAAATATCGAACAACAAGATGAGAGAGAAGAAGAGATAGAAAAACAGATTGGAAATTTAAAAAAAATAAAAATAAGAAAAAAAGGTGGGGGAGTAGAAAAATTTATTTATGCACTTGTTAAGGCAGTTATGATTAAATGCGAAAATACTGATAGTGAGGTATTGGAAGAATGCTGTAAAGTACTCGATAATGAGAGTATTGAGACATTATCGGGATATTACGAATTTAGAAAAAAAATAAACGGTGTACTTGAAGAAAAATTTCCTATCGAATATCTAAGAAATATAGAGGAGATAAAGGAAAAACAGGAGGAGCAGGAAGAAACAGAAAAAGCGGCAAAACAGGAAAAGCAGGAAGAAGCAGAAAAAACGGCAAAACAGGAGGAGCA
>ERZ791879.539-NODE-539-length-28748-cov-7.974140_pt1 | contig 28748 bp, 34 predicted proteins | sample MGYA00510162_ERZ791879 | MGnify/ENA primary metagenome ERZ791879 (study PRJEB30046, sample SAMN00792113) | human gut metagenome | study: EMG produced TPA metagenomics assembly of the A metagenome-wide association study of gut microbiota in type 2... | reverse complement strand
CCAGTAATATTTGATTTATAAGAAACTATATTACACAAAATTATCTACAGTCTCAAGCTTTAGACTTTTTCTGGAAAAAACAATATAAATTCTTAACGAAAATTACACTAATTCCTGGAGGTAATATCATTAATTTTCGTCATCACGGCACTTAAGCTCTAACAAAAAATTTAGTTAATTCTTTTTTTTAGTCTTTTTAGTTCTTCTATTGAAGGATATGGTTTAGGATGTTTTAATGCCTTATTTATATTGGCTATGGCTTCTCTCTTTTTACCACTTCTATACTCTGCATCAATTAGATAGTATAAATATTGTGGTGTTTCTCTTGTCCTATTAATTAATTTTTTATAATAATCCTCAACCTTTTCAAAATAATCCCTATCATATTTAGATGTTTTTTCTAAATTATCTCCTCTAAATGAATATATTTGTACCTTATAAGCTTCTCCAGTTTCATGGCTCCACAGAACAATATCTGATATTCCACTTCTTTTATCATCAAATTCTACTATCTCAACTTTAGAATATTTTATTTTATCGCCCCTTAGTAGTTTATTAAATTTATTTTCTTTAAACTCTACTATATCTAAAACAGACCATATTGAAGCAATTCTCCAACCAATAAGAATATTATTATTAGACTTTGGCTTTAACTTAGTAATGACTAAATCTGATATGTCATAACCTTCTCCTTCAATTGTGTCTAAAAGTTCTACTCTTCCTTCAACTTCTCTAAATACAGATATATATTGTGTATTTTCAGACTTATATCCACAAATTATTTCATTATTTCCATCTCCATCAATATCCTCATTGATTAATTCATTACTACCACCAAACTTACTCAAATTAATAAGAGTAGTATCATCTGGAAGCTGACTTAAAATTTCTTCCTTAATATTATTTTCTCTATTCATAATAGAAATATTTTCTCCACTATTAGTAATATACTTATTCAAAACTCTACTTTCATTATTTTTTAAGGATATTAAGCTGTTAATTTCCCCAAAAACATTACTATTATTAATTCCCATTATTTTTTGACAAACTAATAAGTTAATTAATTCCTCTTCTAAATCATATACTAAATCTATCTTATTAATATACGAAATACTAGGATTCTCCTTAATTTTTACATTACCATCCCTATCATAAATTTGTCTCAAATAATGCTTATCAATATTTGTAATATCTAATATATATTTTTTTTCATATGATTGACAAGCAACCTCTATTCTATATCCATCTAAATACTTTGAAACACTTTTATTATTCTCTAAAAAATCTTCACTATTAAATATTTCTATGATTTTTCCATTATCATATTTATATATTAAAGCAGCTACATATCTATATGAATCATCTAATTCTCCATAAATATATATATCATCACTATTATCACTAGAAAACTTTCCTAAAAAAATTTTAATATTATATCCATTAAGTTTCAGAGGATATTCTTCTATATTATTATTTTCATCCTTAATAACAATAGTTGCTCTTTCAATATAATTGCTATCTTCATGTAAATACTCACCTTTTAAAATTACTATTTCCTCTTTGCCCCTTCCATAAATATTACCCTTCTTTATATCTATAACAGATTCTTTACTCATATTTACTTCCTTTTAATTGTTCATATTATATACTATTCTTTAATCTTACAAAGTGAAAATATTTATCAAATTATATTATAATTTCGCTTTGTTTTATCATATTTTATGTTTTTAAAACAATTTTCTTCATTTTAAACATTTTTTAGAAAATATACTACAAATTTTATTTATTTCTTAGTATAATTAGTTAAAGAAAATAAAATTTAACGTATGGTATTTAAGGGGGGAAAATGAAAGATTTTTTTAATAAATTACAAGATAAAATTCTAATAATTGATTATCATGGTAAAATTTTATTTTGTAATAAGATTTTATTAAATAAACTTCAGTACAAATTAGAAGATCTTGATAATATATATAACCTAATAATTAATCCCAAGATAAAATTTGATACTATAGATATTAATTATAATAAAGAATATATTGTAGATATATTAGCAAAGGATAATTCTCCAATACCCTTTAAATTAAATCTATCTTCTAGTACTTTTAATAATTCTAATAGTATTTTAATTTTATTAACTGATATTACACCTAAGCACTTATTATCAGAAAATTTAGATGAAAACTTTAAATTTCGTACAAGGACTGAAAAAGAATTATCCTTTTTTTTAAAAACGGCCACTGATATAACTTCTATTATGTCTATTGATGGATCATTTATAAAAATTAATGACGGTTGGTATAATGTTTTAGGGTATACTTCAACAGAACTATTTTCAAGAAACTGGTATGATATTATTCATGAAAGTGATCTTGATATGATTAAATCTTTAATAAATAATAGTATAGTTTCTGAATCAATTTTAGAAGCTTGCACTAGAGTTATAGATAAGGATCATAATATTAAATGGATTCACTGGAGTTTTTCTTATATAGAAAAAGAAAATATTATTATAACCACCGGAAGAGATATAACTGAAGAAAAAAGATTAGAATTAGAAAAAAAACTTATAGAAGAAGCTCTTCAAGTTGAAAGTATAAAAAATGAGTTTTTTGCTAATATATCACATGAATTTAAAACTCCATTAAATATAATTCTAGCAAGTTTACAAATTATACGTCAAAATCTAAATAACAATAATATAATCATTGCTGATGGTTTTAATTTTAATAAATACCTTGCTTCTATTAAACAAAATTCTTATAGACTATTAAGATTAGCTAATAATCTTATAGATATTACTAAAATAGATACAGGGCATTATGAAATTCACAAAAAAAACTGCAATATAATTTCAATAATAGAAGATATAACTCTTTCTGTTGCTCAATATGTTAACGATAAGAATATAGAATTATTATTTGATACGTCAGTTGAAGAACTTATTATTTGTTGTGATCCTGATAAAATTGAAAGAATAATGCTAAATCTTTTATCAAATGCAGTAAAATATACGAATCCTAATGGTTGTATTAATGTAAATATAGATACTACTGATACTAATGTTATAATTTCTGTTAAAGATACAGGAATTGGAATATCTAAAGAAAATCAATCTATAATCTTTGAAAGATTTATGCAAGTAGATGATACACTTACAAGGAAATGTGAAGGTAGTGGAATTGGTCTTTCTTTAGTTAAATCCTTAGTAGAAATGCATGGTGGTAAAATTGCAGTTTATAGTATTGAAGATGTAGGCTCAGAATTTACCTTTACATTACCTAAAACTGTTATACCTAATTCTAAAATTATATATAGTCTTGATGATTCTAGCCATTCTAAAGTTGAAAAATGTAACATAGAATTTTCTGATATTTATGCAATATAAAAATTAATATATTAACTTTAATTCAAGATTGACTTTAAAACCAACCTTGAATTAAAGGTTAATAGTCTATTCTATTTTTAATTTTAATTTTACTTTTCATTTCATTCTCCTTATTTTAAGTAATATATTGTCTTTATATGTTAACCATTATTTTTATTATTAATAAAAAATAACAGAATACAAATTGTACTCTGTTATAATTATATCTATATATTATTTTAATATCCCTTGTATACAGCAATTGCTCTTACTAAGCTTGCTTCCCCTTCAATTTTTAATGGTTGTGCAAATATTTGTATTTCCTCATTATACAATAATTTATTTAAATTTGTTAAGTTCTCTAAAATAAATATCTCATTTTCAAATAATTTTTTATGAATCTTAAATTCACCATTATCAGGTGAAGGCATATCTATACCTAACATCTTAATTTTCTTTTTAATTAAAAGTTCTGCAAATTCTTCACTAATTATAGGATGATTTGTATAATATTCTTTTTTACCATAAAAGCTATCCCATCCAGTAAATAATAAAACTATATCATTTTCTTTTATATCTCTATAATATTCCTCTTTTATTCCTATTACTTTTTCACCACGTACATCTAGTAATACTGCATTACCAATGAATTTATCTATTGAATATTCAGAAATGAATTTTTTATTTTTGCACATATGTAGAGGTGCATCTATATGAGTACCTACATGCATAGATGTAAAAAATGAGTATAAATTAAATCCATCTTTTTCATAATCCTTTTCTTTATTTGAATGCAGCTCAATATCTCCTGGATAAACAGGCATTTCACTTTTTATATCATAAGATAAATCAACATACTTCATAAGTTCCCACGTTCTCCCTTTTGTTTAATTATATTAATAATTTTACCCACCCTTTGTTTGTTTATTTTATCATATTTCATATTTAATCACAATGAATTTTTTAATTTTTAGAAGATTTTCAATTTATATACATTTTCTAATTTATATATTATCTTTCTCCTGTGCTTCCAAAACCACCACGATCAATATTATTAAAGAATTCTACTTCCTCAAATTCTATTTCTGGCATTACTTCCATAATTCTAAATTGACCTATTTTATCACCTTTCTTTATCCAAGTTCCATTTTCATCTTTAGCTTGTAAGCAATATACTGGCATATGCCATTGATCATTATCACCTATATATGTATCATCAACAACTCCTACACTATTTGTTTGAATTATTCCCCAAGCTTTAAATGTTGAACTTCTTGGTGCTAAATGTCCTTCCCATCCTTTTGGCAACTCTAATGCAAATCCTAACGGTACCATTGCTCTATCATTTACAGGTACAAATATATCTTTATTTGCATAAACATCTATCCAATTTCCTTTACTAATTTTTTTTAATTTAGTTGCACCATCAAAATACTTTATTTTTATCTTCATAACTTAAAACCTCATTTCTTTCGTTTAAAATTATTTTATCATATTTTTATTTATGTAAAATAATTTATTCACCATTTCTCTATTTATAAACTAGAGTTAGAATATTTAACTTCTTAATATACTCTAACTCTATAATCAACACTTACTATTTTATCATTTTTAAACTATTTTGAATATTTTTTTATTTTATTAACTACAATAATACTTTCTTCTAATAAATCTTTATTTATAGTTACTTCATTCCATTGAATATATGTTGGCTTTTCAAAATACTTTCTATTTATTATCTCTATAACCCTATAACTTCCCGCTGGTAAATCATCAAATACTACAATTCCATTTGTATCTGTTAACTTTGAACTTACTAATTTAGGTGACAGTCCATTTAATGCATAAAGATTTATTTTAGCTTCTGATATAGCCTTACCAGTTCTATCCCCTAACCTTACACCAACTGTAATTTTTCCTCTTATACGCTGTTCAATATATTCATCATTTTCTTCGATTCTATTATTTTTATTTCTTGATACTGATTTATTTTTTCTATTTGATTGTAAATTATTATTGTGCTTTATAGGCTTATTATCAGTTGAGGTTTTATTATTAATATAATTTTCAACCTTATCATCATCTAATAATGTTGCACCTTGAATTTCAATACTGAATCCATTATCTAAATTGTATCTATTAGTTTCTTCCTGTTTAACCCCTCTGTTTTGAGTTTCATTATCTACTACCTTATCTTTTTTTACTGTTTCTGTTTTTACATCAATTATAGGAACATTCTCTTTTGATAATGCTCCATTTCCTACTATTGTATCTTTATCAATTGATTTATACTCTGCATCTAAATCGCTATCAAAATCATCATATATCCTGATACGCATAAAAACCTCCTAAAAGCATATATTTACATAATACGCAATTGGAAGTTTTTTTGTGATAAAAATATTTATTTTTAAATCATTTCTTTAATAACTTCAAATTTTTCTGGTTTGCTAAAATAATACCCTTGTGCTACATCACACTTCATTTTATTCAAATAACCTAATTGTTCCTTAGTTTCTACCCCTTCAGCTACTACCCTCAAATTTAAACTATGTGAAAGTTTTATTATACTCTCTGCGATATACTCACTTTTTTCATCTACACCTATTCCATCAACAAAACTTTTATCTATCTTTAATACATCTATAGGGAGTCTTTTTAAATAACTTAAGGAAGAATATCCTGTTCCAAAATCATCTAATGCAATAGATACACCTAATCTTTTAAGTTCTATCAATAATTCAATATTCTTTACAACTGATTGCATAATAACACCTTCTGTTATTTCAAATTCTATATACTCTGGAGGTATATTATACTTCTCTAACATTTCTGAAACAAAACTAATAAATCCTTCTTCTCTTAATTGTATATCTGATATATTAATTGCTATATGAAACTTTGATTTAGTACTACAACATAACTCACTACATTTTTTAAAGCTTTCTTCAATAATATATTTTCCTAAATCTATTATTAATCCACTATTCTCAGCTATTGGTATAAATTCTGCTGGAGATATAAATCCTAATTCATTATTTACCCATCTAACTAAGGCTTCAAATCCATTTACCTTTTCACCTTTAATTGATATTTTAGGCTGAAAAACCATAAAAATTTCATTGTTTTCAATAGCAGTTCTTAATGCCTTTTCAATTTCATACTGTCTTTTTAATATATTTGATATCTCAACATCAAAAAACTTATATCTATTTTTTCCTTCCTCTTTAGCTTTATGCATTGCCATATCAGCTGTTTTTAATAAGATATCTAATCTATCCGCATCTTTAGGATATACACTAACTCCAATACTAATTGTGCAGTATATTTTTTTATTATTAACCTCAAATGGTTTTCTAACTTTGAGTAACAGTTCATCTAAAAATTCATTTATTTCTTTCTCATTAATAATGTTTGAAAAAGCAATAACAAATTCATCTCCACCAAATCTTGCAAATGTCTGTCTTCCATCTAGAATATTTTCTATTCTCTCACACAGCTTTAAAAGTATCTCATCTCCTATTTCATGTCCATATGTATCATTAATATTTTTAAAATTATCAATATCAAAAAAAATAATTCCTAATTGGCTTTTAGAATTTGAGTTATTATTAATTAACTCTTGAAACTTTTCTGTAAACATTTTTCTATTTGGTATACCAGTAATATCATCATAATAACTCATAAAGTGAACCTTTTGTTCAGTATTTTTTTCATTATTAATATTCATTATCACTCCAGATAAACTATATATATCATCACTAATACTGCCTTTACCCTTATACTCTATATGTATTATTTCTCCATTGGCACTTTTAATTGAATATCTCATATTACTATTAATGCACATTCTATTATAACAAATACCATCAAAATATGATTTAACTCTTTTTAAATCGCTTTCAACAATATATTCATACCATTGTTCTAAAGTAATTCTATCTTTTTCTAATCCTAATAGTTCTTTTATTTTGTTAGAAACATATATTCTCTCACTTTTATCATCCCATATCCAAACAGCTCCATTCATTGCTTCTATAGATAAAGCATATCCTTGCTTATATTGTTTGCATTCATTATCAATTTTTTGTATTTTATTCATATATTTTTGTATAATAAGTCCTAAAATACAAATTATTATAATCATCATACTTTCTGATAATTTAATTTTACTTTTGTAACTAGCTATAAGTGCAAATATTATTATAAATACCACAATAAATTTACTTAATCTATAGAATCTACTGTCGTATGATCTTCTAACACTCATTTTTTCCTCCAACGTTCTATATTTCTACTTAATTGTATCATAAATATGAAAATTTATACATAAAATTAGCTCAATTATTCTAATATATTATATTAATTTTGTAAATACTATAATCGTATTGCATGTCAAGGGGATCTTTGTAGAATATATTTATAGAAAAGAGGATTTTACTTATGAGAAAACTTTTATCAAATTTAATTATTTTTACGCTTTTAGCATTATTAGCTTATCCACAATTAAATACCTATAGTGAAGATGGTAATAAAAAAGATGCTCCTAAGAAGGTTGTATATTTAACTTTTGATGATGCTCCTGGAGGAGATGTAACAGTAAAAACCTTAGATATATTAAAAGAAGAGAATGTACCTGCTACTTTCTTCATCATTGGTGAACAAATAAAAGGTCAAGAAGATATAATTTTAAGAATGAAAAATGAAGGTCATAGCATAGGATTACATAGTTTTACTCATGAAAGATCTAAATTATATAGCTGTACTTCAGGTTTTATTAATGAAATGAAGCAAGTTCAAAAGGCTCTTTACGATGTTACAGGGGAAAATTACTATATATTAAGATTTCCTTTTGGAACAAATAATAGTACATATAGATTAACTAACGAAATGGTAAATGCAGTTCATTCAAATAACTTTAAAATTTATGATTGGACTCAAGATACTCTAGATGGTGCTAATCCAAACTCATCTCCTGATACTATATTAAATAGAGCAATATCAACCCAAGATAATGTTGTTGTTTTAATGCACAATGCTCATGCTAACAAGAATACTTCACAGGCTATAAGAGGAATTATTAAATATTATAAGAATCAAGGATATACCTTTGATAAAATAACTGTAGATACCCCTGAAATATATCATGTTCTGAAGAAGTAATAAAAAATATTATGAAGGAATATTTTCAATTAATAAATTAAGTTTGAAACAGCTCTTCGCTAGTTCAAAAAATTAAGAGTTGCATTTGCCAACATTAAGAGCCTTCTGCTAGTTAGGAAAAATAAGTTTGAAACTTATTTTTCCTTTATTTTTTTGATGTTTATGATATCAAACCCTTAATTTATTTATACTAGCGAAGCCAAGATTAATTATCTTTAGTGTTTTCTTTATTTTTCTTATCATTTATTAAAGTTGCTACTAATGCAGTTGATGCCGCTAATACAACTGCTAGCTTTCCTATATTTTTTATTTTCATTATCTTCCCTCTACTTAAACTCAAAATTTTTAGTATAATTATACATCAGTATAATTAATTAGTAAATTACTTAAATTGATTTATGTCACTATGATATGTATATCCAGCACTTTTCAACTTTTCTTCTATTAAATCTCTGCTGATATCCATATCGTCACAATAGCTGTCTAAATTAGAATAAAAGTCTCTAAGTTTCATATTAATCATACTTACTAATATATTGGGATCCATTTTTAATAATACTTCTCTATCCATCATTTCCTCCATCTTATACTTATTTCTTTAATAATTGTAACATATTAAATATATATACTCATAATTTTTTATATAAAATTAAGCTAAAGTACATATTTTATGCACTTTAGCTTAATTCATAAATTTATTTTATTATCATTTGTACCTATTTATTTTTTCCAACACTATTTACTTCTGGCACTCTTGCAGCCATAGGTTTTTTAGGACCTTTAAAATGATCATTTTCCCAAGTTGCTCTTTGACCTTTTTTAGCCATAATATCACCTCCACTAAATACTATATATTTAGTATTAGCAAGATAGCTTGTTTTATTCTAGCTAAAATATACAATCAATAATACTTGTTATTTATTTTTGGGTGTATCTGGATCTAAGAATGAATATTTTTCTCCATCCTTTTCCCACCCTAAAATTGAATTCATATTTACATTTGCAGCTGACTTAAATATTGATTTATCAACATCATTAAAATTCTTCTTTAGTTCTGCAATTAAAGCTTTAATTTCATGTCTCTTATTACCTATTTTTTCTGCTGCAACCATACATGCACAATTTAATGGCCAAAGCCCTGTATACTTAATAAATCTCTTAATAGCTTCTTCTTCTATATAATAAAGAGGTCTAATTAACTCTATTCCCTCAAAGTTATCAGCTTTTAATTTAGGTAGCATTGTTTTAAAATTTCCTGCATAAAGTACATTTAACATTGTTGTTTCTATTACATCATTATAGTGATGTCCAAGTGCTAACTTATTACACCCAAGTTCCCTTGCTTTATTATATAGTGAACCTCTTCTCATTCTTGCACAAAGATAACAAGGATAATCCTTTGCCTTTTCATCTATTATTTCAAATATTTTTGATTCATATATATGTACTGGAATATTTAAGTGTTCACAATTTTCTATAAGTAAATCTTTAATTTGTGGATGATATCCAGGATCCATTGCTATAAACTCAACTTCAAAGTTTACTTGCCCATGCTTTTTTAACTCTTGAAATAACTTTGCCATAAGTAAAGAATCTTTACCTCCAGATATGGCAACAGCTATTCTATCTCCTTCTTCAATAAGCTGATAATCCTTAACAGCCTTTATAAACTTAGACCAAATTGGTTTTCTATATCTCTTAACTATGCTTCTTTCTATTTCCTCAAGAGTTTTTTTAGCTTCTTCTGGAACTATTCTTTCGCATCCATGACCTGCTATACTACTCATAATTATCACCTCATATTTTTAATAACAAAATCAATTTTACTTAAATTATAAAATAAAAGCAACTATTTGATTACTTTCCCTTAATAAACAATAGTAGGTAAGTCAATTTTTCTTTAACATACCTACTACAATATAACATTATTATTATCTATAAATAATTTCTCCAAGACTTGGAACATGATCAAATTCTATTTTAGAGTTTTTATAAGTAAATTCTATACCATCTATCCATTCACCAGAATAATTTTTTTGTAATAATGTTGTTATTAAAGTATACTCTGTTATACTTCCTCCTGCAGAACCAGCAAAATAATTATTAATCCAATTTACGCCTTCATATTTATCAAAAGTAATATCTGTAGCATTATTTCCTAATTCATCTAAATTAAATAAAGCTATTTTCTTTCCTTCTATATTATCAATTTTAACAAATTCAATTGGTAAACCATCAAATACCTTTTCACTTAATTCCTTTGATAACTTTTCTATCTTTTCTTCTAATGATAACTCTTCATCAACCTCAACTGTTCCTACAATTACTTGCTCATCTGTATTTAAATCTTTTGAATACAATAACATTTCTATAGTCTTTGTTGATTCTTGATTATCTACATTATCAGCATTTTCTATTTTCTCTTCATTGTCCTCTTCTTGATTATCATTAGATTGTTGAGTATCTAAATTTTCTGATACAATATTAGAATTACTATCCACTGTTGCATTTTTCTCTGCACATCCTACTACTCCAAATGCAACACAAGATATTACTATAGCTGCTAATATTTTTCTCAACCTTATACTTCTCATAATCTTCCTCCAAGCTGCCTATCTTATTATTTAAAATTGAAACCTACATCATTTGCAAAATGTGAATCTGAACCATAAATCATTTTTACATTATTCTTTATTGCTATTTCATAAAATTCTCCACTAGGATATATCTCTCCACAAAACTCTTTTCTTAAACCTGCTGTATTATAATCAATTTCATAATTTCTTTTATTTATTTCATCTATAATTTCTTGAAATAATTTTGTATTAGAATAATCAATTGGATACTTTTTATTAAATATCCTAATAAGAGTTGGATGACCTATCCTTTTCGGCTTAAATATTCCTAAATTGCTTTTTATTGATTTCAATACTGTATTATAATACAAATTATATATTTTTTCTACATTTCCTATATTTTTTAATAATTCTTCAAAGGATTCAATACAATCGAAACTATAATACTTACCTTCATAAATACCAATATGTGTTGATAAAATTGCATCATCTAACAAATCTCCATATTTATTAAGCATTTTCATAGTAAACTCTTCATATCCTTCTAAATAATCTACTTCTAAACCAACATTTATCTTTATTTTATCTTCATATTTATCCTTATAATACTTTGCTTCCTTTATATATTTATTCATATGCTCAATACTTGGAGAAGTACTGTCTAAAAACCCGTCTCCCATACCTTCTATTACTATATCCTTAGGCATTGTCATATGTTCTGTAAATGTTATTTCCTCAATTCCTCTATTAATAGCATTCTCTAAATAATCCTCAAAGCTATCATTACTTCCATGAGGACAATAATGACTATGAACGTGTCCATCTCTTCTTTTATTCATAATACCCTCCTAATTTAATTTCGATAAATATATAATAAATTTATTTATTAATAATAAGACGTTTATTAAATTCACCTAAAGTAAATACTTCTATATTTAAATCTTTTGCCATTTCCAAAACCTCATTAACCTGTGAACTAGGTTGATACACTAGTATATCTGTATTTTCGTCTATATTATTTACTATAGTTCCACCATTTAATTTAATACTTCTAATTATCCTTTCTCTAGCGGCATCATTACTTATAAATAATGTAATATTTTTTCTTAAAATATTTATTCCAATCATTTCTTCATTTCCTAAGTCTATATTTAAAGTATCATCTATTTCAATTTGCTCTTTTTTAATTTTTCCTTCTAATATATCTTTAAAATCAGAAATAGTAATTATGTCACAACCTAAAACTTTTGCTTTCCTTAACTTACTACCTGGCTTTTCACCAACAATTAATATATCACACTTTTTAGTTACAAGACTGTCTACATTAGCTCCTGCTTGTCTTGCTAAGCGCATTAATTCTCCTCTAACTAAAAATCCTCTTCCTGTGAATACGATATTTTTTCCTCCTAATATTTCTCTTGCTGATTGAAAATTTAAATTTTTATAGTCTATTCTTTCTTGCATTTATATATCATTCCTCAACTAAAAATATAAAAATAACTTTTCTTTATCCTTTGTTAATATCATTATGTATTATAAAAATATTTAATTTCTATTATATCACTTATTAATTATAAAAAATACTAACATAATTTAATCTAAAATAATTCTGATATATTTAAAATGATTTTAAAATTTATTGAAAAAGAATGCTATGAAATCTACAAATTTTTATAATTGAAAAATTTTTTAAAGTTTTTTCAAAAAACTATGTCAACTTTCCATAATATTCATAGTATATATTATAAAAATTAATTAGGAGGAATATCATTATGAGAAATAACTATAATAATAATGAATATGATTACGAAAATTCTGATAGATGCAAAAACAAGAAGGAACAAAAAAATAAGTGTAAGAAAAATGAATATGACTATGACTATGAAAGTTCTGACGAATGTAAAAAAGAAGAAAGAAATAAATGTAAGGATAATGAATATGATTATAAAAATTCTGACAAGTGTAAAAAACAAAGGAAGCAAACTCATGTTCATGAATTCGAAGGTTCAACAATGTTTGCAGAAGAATGTGAAGATAGACACAACCATCGTTTTGCCGGAGTTACAGGTGAAGCTATAAGAAAAGGAAATTCACATGTTCACAAACTAGCTACTAATACAGATTTCGTAGATCATCACCATGAAATTTGCGATACTACTGGACCTGCAATAAATGTTGGTAATGGAAAACACGTTCATCTTGTAAAGGGTTGTACTACTTGCAGAGATGGTCATCGTCATGAATATATTTTTGCAACTTTAATAGAAGCACCTACAGTAGACGAAAAAGAATCTGACTGTTAGTTACTATTACTAATATCTATGATAAAATAGCACAATATAATTTATAAAAAATGTAGTAGGCTATTTAAAGATAGCCTACTGTTTCAACATATATTTAATCTTTATCCTTATGTAATTAAAAGACATAACTTGTCCATTTAAATATAAATTTATTTACTCAACTAAAATATTATACCATAGCTTTTTCTCTATTCTAATATCTTGTTCAAAATTAAAGAAATCATCTTTATCATATTTCTCTTTTATCTTCTTTAAAAGTCTAGAATTTTCTCCATAATATTCTTCTTCATAATTATCTATTTCTGCACATGGAAAATTAATAAATGATCCTTTTGTTATTGATTTTATGTACTTTAATTTTTCTACTACCCAACTTCTATTTATTGGTGCATATTTTGCATCTTCCCATACAGATTGAAACCCTAATATAAAGTTTGCATCTCTATGATAAAATGCAGTACTATCCTTTTTAACCTCTTTTATAACTCCACCTAACCCGTAAAATGTAACTGCAGTATAAACAGCACCTTCAGCTCTTTCTTCTATTAAATTTAAAAGTTCTATAATCTCTTCTCTAGTGTAATCTCTATATACAAAATTTCCTGAACTCTTATATTTTTCATATTCCGGATGACTATCTTGTATTATTCTATTGGCTTCAAGAACAGTCATATACTCCAAACTATAAGTACCTGTAGTAACTATATCTCTTATAGGTTTTAAAACATCATTAGCAAGCTTTTTATCTCCATAGACTAATCCAGTTATTTTTACTCCTCTACCTTTTTCACTTGAATTATAAATAGCCATTTTAAAATTAGCTCTTTTATCTAAAACTTTATATTTCTCTTGCCACGCTTCTACGAGATTTATATTTTCTTCAAAGTCAATATTAGTAAAATCAATATTAACCAATGTTACCATTTCTATTTTAGGTGGTAAATTAAATGTCATAGATGTTACTATACCAAAGTTTCCTCCACCACATCCTCTTAAAGCCCAAAATAAATCTTCATTTACATCCTTATTACAAACTATTAAGTTGCCATTGCTATCAATTAATTCTGCTTCTACTAATCTGTCACATCCTAACCCTAAAAGCCTAGCAGAATATCCCCATCCTCCACCTAAAGTGAAAGCTACTGCACCAACTGTTGGACAACCTCCCCCTGGAAATGGATATCCCATTTTCCCTGTTGCTTCATAAAGCTCTCTATTGCGCGTTCCTCCTTGAATCTTTACAGTTTCATTTTTTTCATCTATATAAATTTTATTCATTTTACTAATATCAATAACTACTATATCATTGCCAGTTGAATATCCTTCATAATGATGACGTCCACTTCTTATTCTTATTGAAAGTGAATTATTTTTAGCAAATATTATTGCATTTCTAATATCCTCCTCTGTTTCGCAGTACACGATTACTAGTGGATACTTCTCTATAGCCCTATTCCAAGCTTTTCTCTCTTCTTCATACTCAAAATCATCCTTAGTAATTATCTCTCCAGTTAATCCTCTATAATCAAAGTTAATCATTTTTTCACCTCACCAATGTTTCTTTCTAATATGTAAATAACTTTATATTATTTATCAATATCAATTCTTATCCATACATTTGATAATATCATAACTCAAAGGCTATTTTCTATAATATCTAAATATTTTAATTCAAAATGACAAAAAGCCAACAAATTAATTGTCAGCTATGATTGTAAAATCTAAAAAACTTAAAATACATTTCACTCTATTCCAAAAAATTTTATCCAAATGATATACTGGTATATTTAATTTATCAGAAAGCTTACGTGAAAGAGTTGATTTTCCTGCCCCTCCACAACCTATAACAATTATCCTCTTCATAAAATTAACACCCCCACTATAAATTTTACCATAAAAATAAGCAGAGTAATTACTTACTCTGCTAAAATCCATACCTTATCTGCTAATTTATTCAGCATATTTCTTTAATATTTCAATTATTATATTTGTAGCAATTTCCATTCCTTCTACAGTAATATGCTCATATTCTCCATGGAATGCATATCCACCTGTTCCTAAGTTAGGACAAGGTAATCCCATATAACTTAAAGTAGCTCCATCAGTACCACCTCTGATTGGTTCAATTACAGGTGTAACATTTAAAATCTCCATTGCAGCTTTGGCATTATCAATTAAATGCATGCAAGGTTTAACATGTTCAGCCATATTCTTGTATTGATCTGTAATTGTTAATTTTACTGTGCCTTCTCCATACTTTTCATTTAATAATTTTTCAATTAATTTTAATGTAGCTTTCTTAGAATCAAGCTTACATGCATCATGATCTCTTAATATATATGATAATACAGCATTATCAGTATTTCCTTTAAAGCTTTCTAAATAATAAAAACCTTCATATCCTTCAGTATGTTCTGGTTTTTCACCTTGAGGTAACATTCTATCAAATTCAATTCCTACATTTGTTGCATTAATCATCGTATCTTTTGCAGAACCTGGATGAACAGAAACACCATGAATTTCAACTGTTGCTGCAGAAGCATTGAAGTTTTCATAGGAAATTTCTCCTTCTACTCCACCATCCATTGTATATGCAAATTCTGCACCAAAATTTTTAACATCAAACTTACTAGCACCTCTACCAATTTCCTCATCTGGTGTAAATCCTATACATATCTTACCATGAGGTATATTTTCATTTATTATTCTTTCACAAGCTGTCATTATTTCTGCAATACCAGCCTTATCATCAGCTCCTAAAAGAGTTGTTCCATCTGTTGTAATTAAAGTTCTTCCTTTTAAATTCTTTAAATGTGGGAATTTTTCTACTGAAAGAACTGTTCCATTTAATAATGTTAAATCCTCACCATTATAATTTTCTACTATTTGAGGATTAACATTTTCTCCTGGTGCTGCTGGTGCCGTATCCATATGTGCAATAAATCCAATGCTAGGCTTATCTTCGTATCCCTTAGTTGCTGGAATAACTCCATAAACATAACAGTTTTCATCTAACTTAACATCTTGAATACCAATTTCCTTCATTTCTTCAACTAATATATTAGCTAAATCGAATTGTCTTTTAGTTGATGGTGTAGTTTCTGATTTTGGATCAGATGTTGTATATACTTTTGCGTATTTTATTAATCTTTCATATGCTTGCATATTTTTATCTCCTTTTATATAAACTATTTTTTATTTACAAAGTTCTATTATTGCTTGGGTAAATATTTTTGCACTAAGGATAAGCTCATCTATAACTGCAAATTCATTATTACCATGCATATTATTATCAGTACCTGGCATTGTACAACCAAATGCAACACCATTTTTTAAATGATGTACATAAGTTCCACCACCAATAGCAATACATTCTCCTTTTTTACCACTATACATCTCATAACATCTTAATAAAGTCTGAACAAAATCTGAATTTTCATCAACATGATGACCTTCAAATACATTACATGGCTCTAATACTATTCCTACTTTATCTAAATTTTTTAAAATAACATCTCTTAAGTTTTCATCATTTGCACAAAGTGGTGCTCTACAATCAAATGTACCTTTTAATCCATTAGTATTATATTCAAAAATAGTAAATGATAAAGTTAATTCTCCAGAAACTTCATCACTCATTTTAACACCAATAGCATCTCCTTTATAATCTCCATGTGGGAATAACTTGCTTATAGCACATATTCTTTTAAATCCTTCTGATTCTGCAAAGTCCATAGATGACAATAATTCTAATATAGCTGTTAATGCATTATTAGCACTTTCTGGATAAGCGGCATGACCACCAATTCCTCTAGCATTTATAATACATTTATTATTTTCTTCATTGACAGTAAATTTTACTCCAGATTTATTTGTAACATTTTCAATATACTTTTCTATTTCTTTTTTATTAAAACCTTCTATAACTGCTTCTGCTTTATCTGGAATAACATTAACCTTAACACCTGAATTTATAGATAAAACTCTTGGTATTGCATTATCTTCTTTAAATTCGGCTTTAAAGTTACCCTTTAATCCACCTTTTTCCACGTTTATAACCGGAAAATCTGCATCTGGTGAAAAAGTCATAGGTGCTTCTTTTTCTATATTGTAATAGTGCTCAATATCAGCACTTCCACATTCCTCATCTGTTCCTAATATAAGTCTAACATTTTTACTTAATGGAATATTTAAATCCTTTACTGCTTTTAATGCATATAAAGCAACTATAGCTGGACCTTTATCATCTGCAGCTCCCCTTCCATATAATTTACCATCTTTAATTATTGGATTATATGGTTCAGTTACTGTCCATTCATCACCTGCTGGAACTACATCTAAATGAGCAAGTATATCTAAAGCTTTTTCTTTATCATTAAAATCAACTGTTCCTACATAATTATCATAGTTATTAGTTTCAAACCCCATATTGCTGGCAATATTTAAAGCCTCCTCTAAAGCCTTAACTACCCCTTCACCAAAAGGCATTCCTTCCTTTGCTTCTTGTCTATCACTTTTTATTCTTATCATTTTACATATATCATTTAACATAGCATCTTTATTTTTACTAAAATACTCATCAATTAATGCTTTATACATTTTAAAACACCTACCTTTTCTTAAAGTTATATTAGGTACTATTATATCCTATTTTGTCCAATTTATAAACTATTAAGCAATATTCACTATTTATTTGAAAGAAAAAGCATAGTGATAATAATTATTTAACACTATACTTTTTCTCTTAATTTATAACGATTATCTTAATATGTTTATAAATAAAGTAATAACAGCAGAATTAACAAAGTCTACAAAAAGTGCTCCTACAATAGGAACTACAAAATATGGTATTGGCGCAAACCCAAATTTAGCTGAAAGTGCATCCATGTTTGCAACTGCATTTGGAGTTGCACCCATTCCAAATCCACAACTTGCAGATGCAAAAACTGAAGCATCATAATCTTTTCCCATAACTCTAAAAGTAATAAAATATGCAAATATAGCCATAAGTACTGATTGAGCAAGTAACATAACAATAAGTGGTAACGCTAAATCAAATAACTCCCAAAGCTTTAATCCCATTAAAGCTATACATAAGAAGTAACTTAAGCTAATGTTTCCTATTACTTCTATTTCTTTTTCCTCAATTTCTAGCTTTCTTATATCACAAATATTCCTTATAATAGCAGCTGCAATCATAGCTCCTATATATGATGGAAATGTTAGTCCTGTATCCTGAATAAACTTAGATATAATTGAGCCTAATCCCATTGCAAAAAAAAGATAAGCTGAGCCATTCATAAGCTTATGATGACAAAGTACTGCTTGATTATCTTCATGAAAATCACTAAGTGGAATAGAGTGATCTTTTGATTCCTTAGGTGTTTTAAGCTTATAATTTTCTATTAAATTTTTAGCTACAAACCCACCTATAAAACTTCCCATAACTAATCCAAATGTTGCTGATGCAAAAGAAACTGTTGTAGCACCATTAACTCCTAGCTCTTCTAAAAGTGGCCCAAAAGAACCAGCTGTTCCATGTCCTCCAATCATAGAAATTGAACCTGTACATAATCCTAATAAAGGATTCAAATTAAATACCTTTGCTAATGTAGCTCCAACTATATCCTGTGAAATAACTAAAAGTACAGCTATCCCTAAAAACATTGCTACCTTTATTCCACCATTTTTTAATATTTTGAAACTTGCAGTAAAACCTACGCTAGCAAAAAATGTAGTCATAAATAAATTTTGTAAAGTTGTATCTATTACTATAGTTGCTAAATTAGTTACCTTTAAAAATAACATAACTAAGGCAAATAAAAGTCCACCAACTACAGGTGCTGGTATACAATACTTAGATAAAAATCTCACTTTTTTTCTAAGATATGTTCCTAAATAAAATACAACAGTTACTAAAGCCATGGTTTGGAAAATATCTAATTTTAACTCCATCTTATATCCTCTCTTTTATTTATTTTCCTTTATATACTATATAGGTGTATTTTAACACAATTTTATACATTTTTTTCTTTTTATAAAAAATATAATTTTTGTATTTGATAAATTTAATATGTTGTTTCATAATAGGTATTAAATTTAAAATATTTATTATAAGGAGATGAAAATTCTATGTTCTCAAATAAAAATAATAATACTAATTTAGTATGCCCCGTTTGTGGCGAAGAAATGAATGAATATAAATATGGATATGATAATAATGTTCATGGGAAAATTTATTTTAAATGTGACCATTGTGGTCATAAAGAAAGTAAAATTTTATAAAGTATAATTTTTTATCACTTTTTTTCAATTTTCTACATAAAGTATTATATAGAGAATTTAACGAAGGGATATACTATTATGTACTATAAAAGAATCGATGACTGTATAGACTGCAATGATTGCGTAAATGATCCATCTGAATTATCATGTAACATTGCTTGCTCTAACACTAAAAAGAACTGTTATGAATCTTATAAAGTTTTTGCTCCTGAGACTTATGCGAAAGCATGTATTGTTCTACAACCTTATCAAAATTTATTTGATATAAATTCTGCATTCTATGCAGGAACAATATTTAAGGATATATATAGTCCTTATTGTGCTATTAAGTATTCTGAGGAGGCAAAAAAATGAATCAACATGAGTGTTTAAATGCAATTAGAAAATTACAATTTTTTGCTATAGATTTAAACTTATATTTAGATAATTTTCCTAACTGCAAAGATGCAATAGATGACTATAAATTAATTTCTTCCAAACTAAGAAAGTTAATTTGGGACTATGAACAATCATATGGCCCATTAAGTAACTTTGGTTCAGCTTATATTCAAAACCCTGATGCCTGGATTGATACTCCTTGGCCTTGGGAAAATGCAAGTAACAGGGAGGATTAATTTATGTGGTATTATGTTAAAACTTTAGAGTATCCTATTAATTTAAAATCTTGTGATTTAAATATGGCAAAACTAATAATAACACAATACGGAGGTCCTGATGGAGAATTAGGAGCTGCTCTTAGATATTTAAATCAAAGATATACAATGCCAACAAACAAATCAAAGGGATTACTAACAGATATAGGAACTGAAGAAATGGGACACGTTGAAATGCTTGGAACAATGGTTTATCAATTAATGGAAAATGCATCTATTGAGCAAATAAAAGCTGCCGGATTAGATGGACACTATGCTGATCATGGTAAAGCATTATTTTATACAGATGCAACAGGTAACCCATGGACCGCAACTTATATCCAAGCAAAAGGCGATGTCATTGCTGATATACATGAAGATATGGCTGCTGAGCAAAAAGCTAGAGCAACTTATGAATGGTTAATGAACTTAACAGATGATGCAGAAATTAAAAAGATTTTAGGTTTCTTGAGAGAAAGAGAAGTTGTTCACTATCAAAGATTTGGTGAAGCTTTAATGGATATACAAGACAACGTAAAAGCTAGTAAATTTAATTGTAAATAGATATATGATTCTTTAATAAAAAATAAATCCACAATATAAAGTGTGGATTTATTTTTTATTTAGATTCTTTTATCAAGTTATTATTAATCTTATCATCTATATATTCTAAAAACATTTCTTGCTCATCTTTACTATTAAAAACTTTTATTGGAATAATTATTGTTTGACATGATATTAAATTAATAAATATATTGTTTTGTGTTACATTTATATTGTTTATACAGTTCCAATTAGTTTTACTGTACATTCCGTCACATTCCTTTATTATTGCCTCTTCATTTAGTGTTATCCTAGTATCTCTTATTAGCTCAATTGAACTTGAAAACTGCTTAACTGTTATTTTTCTTATTTCTCTATATCTAGCTCTATTAAACATATCATCACTAAATATAATCCAAAGCATTAATAAAATACCACTTACTACCATCATTGGTATGTAATATGGATATACATCTTCAAAAAAACTTAAATTTATTGCTATTATTAAAATTATAATTGATAGTTTATATATAATCCTACTACTCCTTGTAAGATCTTTATCACAATTTTTAAATTTAGCTAATTCAAAATAATCTTCAATACTCATTCTAAATACTATATTCATTTAATATATATCCCCCATTATTGTTAATTTTACATATAATTAGTATAATATACTTAAATATCAAAAGAAAGGGTAAAATATTATGCAATTTAGTAATAAAATTATTTTTATTGATAATAAGAAAAAAAATTATAAATTAAAATTAACTATTTTAATTGCTATGATACTTATTTGGTCTGGTACTATTACATCTACCATGATATATAAAAAACTTACAACTCCTCTTCCTATGTCATACGAAGATTTAAATTCATTAATTTCCTCTTCAGATGAATTAATTTTTACTACTATTGAAGAAAAAAATGCCGATAGTCTACCTCAAGAACTTAGGTATATCAGTAATGTTTGTTTAGTTAATTCTGAGTATATTAAATCTAATATTATACATGCCCCTATAACTTTAACTTTAAATTTCCCTACTGGAAAAATGCAATGCTTTGCTACTACTGAAATAAAATATACTTATAAGCAAGGATGGTACATAAATGATATTATTAATATTAAAACTAATGACTTTTCTCCTTTATTCTCTGCTGGAGATATTTTTTTAGATATTCTTACTGATGCCGTATATTTTGAAGGAGGATTTATTTTTAATGATAAAAATTATAGTTATACTAAAAGCTATGTAGATTATCTTTATGTATTAACAGAAGAAGGAGATTTAAATTCAACAAAAGTTGAACTTGCTTCATATAACCCTGATGCTGCTCATGTACATGGTGTACTTTCTTATGATTTTGATAAAGGAACATGGAATCTTCTAGATTTTTATGCTGCTTGGGAACGTCCTTAGTTTAAATTTAAAATAAAAAAATCATATCTTAAATTTTTATATCTCATAATTTAAGACATGATTTTTTTATATACTTTATATTTACTTGTTTAACATTGCCTTTATAGCATGTACAACTCCACTATCATCATTACTCTTTGCTATAAACCTTGCCACTTTTTTTAAGTCATCATGGGCATTCTCCATAGCATAACTATGATAAGCACTACTCATCATCTCTAAATCATTTAAATAATCACCAAATACCATAGTTTCTTCGTGCTTTATATTTAATAACTCTTGAATTTCCTCTATTGCCACACCTTTATTTATACCTTTTGCAGTTATATCAAGCCAAATTTCACCTGATACTGCAATTTGAGCTTTATCTCTATAATCATCAAAATATTTATTACTATTATTTTCTGATCCTGAAAAATCACAAATTGTGACTTTTAATATATCATCTTCAATTTTAGTTAAATCTGATACTATTTCATATCTTGTATAGTATTTCTGTGTTTGCTCAATTAATCTCTCATCACAACTTTCTATATATGCAGATTTTTTCCCACAAAGTATTATATATGAATTCTTTATAGTTCGTCCTATTTTAATTAATTCCCTTGCAAGATTTATATCTAAAGAATTTACTATAAGTTCTTCTCCCTTATATACAACAAAAGTTCCATTTTCAGCTATAAACATCATTTTTTCCTCAATACCCTTAAACCTATCTAAAAGATTATAGTATTGTCTTCCACTTGCAGCTGCAAATATTATTTCTTTTTCTTGTATTTCATTAAATACTTCATAAAAACCATCTTGTATTTCATTATTAGAATTTAATAATGTTCCATCCATGTCTGTTGCTATTAATTTAATCATATCTTCTACTTCCTATCTTACTAAAATATTACTTGAACTTCTTTATTATTTAGAATTTCCTTTATACTTTCTTCCGGTTCTTTTTCAGTCACTATATAATCTATTTCATCTAGTGTTGAAAACTTATAAGCACCATCTTTATATAACTTTTCATAATTTGCTACTATATATCTTCTCTTACTACATTTTAAAATCTCTCTTTTTACTACAGCCTCATCATAATTAAAATTACTAATAAAATTATCTTCTACATTAATTCCACCAGCTCCAATAAATGCCTTAGTAAACTTAAATTTCTTTATTTCTTGTACTGCTACACTTCCAACAGTTCCCCCTAATTTTTTATTATAATGTCCACCAATTAATATTACATCAATATTAGGAGTTCTATCAAATTCCATTGCAATTCTATTCATATTTGTTACCACTGTTAAATTTTTACTTGTATTACTTAACATTGTAGCAATAGTATGATTAGTAGTTGAAATATCCAAAAATATAACATCATTATCCTCAATAATATCTAAAACTAATTCTCCTAAACGACATTTAGATTCTAAATCTACAAAAACCCTGGAATTTGTTTTTTCATCATAAGAAGATTCTCTCTCTAATATTGCTCCTCCATAAGTTCTCTTTATATTCCCCTCTTTTTCAAGTCTTTGTAAATCCTTACGAATCATACTTTCAGAAACATTAAATTTTTCACTTAAATCTTTTACTAATACTTTCTTCTCTCTTTTTATAATTTCTAATATTTCATTTAACCTTTCTTCCATAAACATAAATAAATATCCTCTTCCCTATATATTTTATTACCATTTCATTATCGTTTATTATCATTTGTTACTACTTATATATTATACTCTATAGTCTAATTTTTCAATACCCTATGATTTATTAATTCATTTTTCAGTAAAATATTTCATATTCTATTTACTTTACTATAATATGGTAATATAATTATACCTAGATATTCGATGTATCGATTTACAATGTATGGTGGTGAATTTATGAAAATTAATAAAGAGCTATTAAAAGGTAGTACAACAGTACTAATACTGAGCATTCTTAACCGAAAAGATATGTATGGTTATGAAATGATTAAGGAGATAGATCTACTTTCTAAAGGTATATTCTCTTTTAAAGAAGGTACTCTCTATCCAATACTTCATAACTTAGAAAATGCAAGTTATATTGAATCTTATTGGGATGACTCTTCCAGCGGTAGAAAAAGAAAGTATTATAAAATAACAAATAACGGTAAAAATCTTCTTCTTGAAAAAAAATCCGAATGGAAGCTATTTAGTGAAACTGTAAATAATGTTTTATGGGAGGCTAATTTATGTCTATAACAGAAAATAATAAAGTTAATGAATATATAAATAATGTTTGTAAATTAATAAAAAATAAGAAAGTTCATAATGAAATTAAAGAAGAATTATTAGACCATATTAATGATATTATTGATGATTATTTAGAAATAGGTATGTCTCTAGACGTTGCAACAGATAAAGCTTTAATGCAAATGGGTAATTCAGAAGTTATTGGTCATGATTTAAATAAAGCTCATAAATCAAATTCTGATTGGCTTCTTTTAATAATTACAACTTGCTTAATATCTTTTGGATTTTTAACTACAGCCTTTCTTCAATTAAATACTTTTAATGATAATTATTATATAAATTATATTAGCAAGCTATTAGTATTCTTAGTAATTTCTATTGTATTATCATTATGTATTCTGAAATTAGACTATAGAAAATTTAAAAAATATTCTCTTACACTTTATATAATTAGTATTTCTTTAATTTTACTTACATCAACCTTTGCTCTACCTATAAATGGTATGAGACATTGGCTAATAATAGGTAGTTTTTCTATTGATACTTTAGCTATTACCCCTATATTATTAATAATTTCTCTTGCAGGAATTTTTGATAATTATAATTGGACTAATAAAATATCATTATTTAAAGGACTTATTTTAGTATTCATCCCAATAATACTATTTATATCTCTATCATCATTATCTACAGTAGTAATATACTTAATTGCAACTTTTACAATTATGCATATATCTGGATTTAAACTAAAATATTTAATTATTTTTTCTAGTGCATTGGGTGCTATATTATTATTATCTATATTTAGGAGTGCTTATAGAACAGAAAGATTATTTATATTTTTAAATCCCTCTCAAGATATAGATAATGCTGGATGGATTTACAATCAATTAAATACATTAAGAAATTCTTCAGGTTTATTAGGCACTGGTTCTACTATTAATAGCTCAGTTCTTCCAGATGCTAATATGGAATTTGCACTAACTTCAATAATTTATTGCTTTGGATGGATTATTGGCATAATGGTTATGGCTTTGGTTTTATCATTTATTGTAAGAATTGCATTTATCTCTAGTAACACTAGAAATACTTATGGAAAACTTTTAGTAAGTGGACTTTGTTCATTATTTGCAATTCAATTTATATTAAATATTTTAGCTAACTTTTCACTTTCTCCTATCTTAGGTATAAATATGCCTTTTATAAGCTATGGTGGAAATCAATTGATTATAAATATACTTTCTATTTCTATAATTAACAATGTTTATAAATTTAGAAATGTATCTTCTACTTTGTCTAATTAACACTAGATAAAATAAAGTTTGAAATTAAAAAGGGGGATAAAGATATGATAGGAGTTTCATTTATCTTTGCAGCAATCTTATTCACAGTAATTTGGATAATATTTAGAATCAGATTTTATAAAAAAAATAAACCTATAAATAAACTGAGAGAAATATTTATAAATTTATTCTTTATCTATTTTTTAATATTAGTTAACTTAACAATATTTAAATATGGATATTTAACTTTAGATTTTGATGTTAGATTTTATATTAATTACATTCCATTTCTAGAAACAATAAAAATGTTTAAAAATGACTTTACAGATATACATATCGCACTTTATAACGTTGTAGGTAATATATTACTATTTATACCATTAGGATTTTGTATCCCATTATTTTTCACTAAAAAAAATAAGTTAAGTAAAGTTATATTATATGGATTTACAGCATCTTTAACTATAGAAGTTCTTCAAATTTTTACGCCATTTTATACCACTGATATAGATGATATCATATTTAATACATTTGGTAGTATTCTAGGCTTTATAATATTTAATATTATTTATAGAGTATTTAAAAATACTAAAATTGAAGAATTTATTAAAAATCTAACTAGTTCTTTTAATGGTAATTTAACATTAATAGCTGCTAAACCCATAGGAACAATGGTTTTAATTTTTACACTTTTCTCTTTTGGATTATTATATAATGAGACAATCTCTGCTAATCTATCCAATGAAGACTTAGCAATTGAAGTCTTTGGAATAAATAACCATGATTACTATAAAACAACTAGAGATTTTGAAGATTATAAATTTTTTCTTTCTGATGATAGTACCTTTATAGAACTAAAAAATATTAAACGAATTTTTAATAATAGATGGTATAATAAAAAATTCACTGCCAATTTCCAATTAAAAGATGGTGACTATTCTGTTATGACATTAAATGAAGATAATCTTATTTCTGGAGTAGTGTTTGGCAAAAATAAAGATGCTAATATTATTGAAATTAATTTTAAAGGCACAAAATACATGGAACATATAACAGAAAATGAGTACTTCATAGTTCCATTTCCTAACTTTGAAAAAGTAGATGAACTTACTGATTTTTATAACTTTTTTGATGGTAAAGAAAGTTATGACTTAAAAATTAAGTTTTACGATAAAAATGGAAATGAATGTCCATCTATGAAATTTGCTTTAAATAATTAAAGTATTAAAAAATTTAAAATGCTCAATAGATACTTCTTCAAACTATCTATTGAGCATTTATTTCTTATAAATAATAAACATTTATTCTGAAAACTATACATATTTTATTAAAACTCTTGATTATATTCCTAAAATAGGATATTATATAAGTAAACGTTAACAAAGTTGTTAAATATCTGATTAAAGTATCGGTTTAAATAAATAAAGACTAGGGGGCATTTTACTATGGAAATAAACATTATAGAAAACAATAATTTATTGAATATGATATATATTAATACTAATGAAGAGGTATCAAATAATAAATTTATTAAAAGAATTTCAGGAATCGTTACCAAAAATAATTTCTTAGATGATGCAAATTATTATACAATAAATAATTTAACTAAAAATAATACTCTAAAATGTTTTGAAGTAGTATCTAAAGATAAATCTGAAGTTTTACTTAACTTTGAGGGATTATCATTAGAAAATATAAGTAATTCCAAAAGACTAAGATTAAAAAATCTAAATGAAGACTCAGTTTATGTAAATCTTGAAACCAAGGAAGTATTTTCAGGGGGAGCATTAATGTATTATGGGGTAAATATAAAAAAACTATTTCAAAATTCCTCAAGTAATACAATTCATTTAAAAATGCTATAAGATTCTTATACTAATTTAACTTAAAGCAAAGATGTAGTAGATTTGTAAAAAAATAAATCCACTACATCTTTTTTATTTAAATACTCTACACTCTATTAATATTATTCCATTACTGCTTTATTTTCTTTTGCATCTACTTTAGAGTTATAAAAAATACCTAATATAACTATTATTGAACCTAAAAGCTTTTGCCAAGAAAAATCACCCATTACAATTTTATCTATAATAATTGCGCATAACATTTGTCCTGAAAACATTAATAATGTACTATATACTACCGGTATCTTAGGTATTACAATATTAGATGTATATACTACTATAACACCAATAATTCCTCCTAAGAAAATATATAGTGGCATTCTGCTCATATCTGTAATTGATGGTGCTGATGCACTACCTATTCCAAGTAAAATAAATACGCCTCCTATAAGTCCGCCTATATAATGAATTATTGTGCTTTGAATCAAGCCTATTTTCTTTCCAAGTGTTGAGCTCACTATCATTGATAAAGTAGTTAATACTCCACCCAATATAGCTAATAAAATCATTAACATTCTATAATTCCTCCTTTTAAGCCATTGTCATAATAACTAATCCAACAAAAACTATAAGAAGACCCACAAGTTTCTTAGGATTAAATTCATATTTAGTTAAACCAAATAATCCAAAATGATCTACTAAGGATGAAAATACTAATTGTCCAAATACAGCTAATGCTGTTGTTAATGCAACACCTATACTACCTATTGTAATCACATTAACTAAAGTAAGCATAACCCCAAAAATTCCACCTAAAAATAAATAAAATGGTATAGCTTCCTTTATTACTATCTTTTCTTTTTTAATTGCGGCAACTATAAGTATTGCAATAAGTCCTATTGCATGGATAATAACTACAGAATATGTACTACCAACATACCCTTCTAATCCACTATTAAAAGATACCATAATAGAAATAAGTGCCCCTATTAATAATGCTAAAATATTATACATCTTAATTCCTCCGTTTAAATTTCTAGAAACATATTACCAGATATATATAAAATTAAAATAGGACATTTGTCCTATTTTAATTTTAATAGTATACTCTTTTTATA
>ERZ791879.538-NODE-538-length-28849-cov-9.224283_pt1 | contig 28849 bp, 25 predicted proteins | sample MGYA00510162_ERZ791879 | MGnify/ENA primary metagenome ERZ791879 (study PRJEB30046, sample SAMN00792113) | human gut metagenome | study: EMG produced TPA metagenomics assembly of the A metagenome-wide association study of gut microbiota in type 2... | reverse complement strand
TATATCATTAATTTTCGGCATCACGGCATTAACGCTTTAGTTCGCAATATTATTCGTAGATTCCCATAGAGATGTATTTTTCTCCGCCGTCTGGAGCTATTGCTAATACTTTTTTTCCTTTTCCAAGTTTTTTTGCTATTTCTATAGCTGCATAAACTGCTGCTCCTGATGATATACCTACTAATATTCCTTCACTCTTAGCAAAATCTACTGCAGTTTTAATTGCATCTTCATCACTAACAGCTACTACCTTATCAACATACTCTTGTTTATAATTTTGTGGTACAAAGCCAGCGCCAATTCCTTGAATTTTATGCGGACCTGGATTTTTTCCAGAAATAACTTGTGAATTGCTTGGTTCAACTGCAACAATTTCTATATCCTTTATTTTTTCTTTTAAATTTTTCCCTATACCTGTTATAGTTCCTCCTGTTCCAACTCCAGCTACAAGCACATCCAAATCATTTATATCCTCATATATTTCTTCAGCTGTTGTAGCATAATGTTTTTCTGGGTTAGCTACATTTTCAAATTGTTGTGGCATAAAATATCCATGTTTATTTACCATTTCAGTGGCTTTTTCTATAGCTCCCTTCATTCCTCTATTTCCCTCTGTTAATACTAATTCTGCTCCATAGGCCTTTATTAAATCTCTTCTTTCCTTACTCATAGTTTCAGGCATAACTATTATAACCTTATACCCTTTTAATCTTCCTATCATAGCTAATGCAATTCCTGTGTTTCCACTTGTAGGCTCAACAATTACTGATCCCTCTTTCAAAAGACCTTCCTGCTCTGCTCTTTCAATCATTCCAAGTGCAGCTCTATCCTTTACACTTCCACCTGGATTTAACTTTTCTAACTTTACATATAAATCTGCACTATTTTCATCTATCATATTTGTTACTCTTAATATAGGTGTTTTTCCTATTAATTCAATGGCTCCATTATAAATCATATATATACCTCCAAAAACTTTTATTATATTTTTATATAAAAAAACTTCGTCTCTATGCTAGAGACGAAGTATATTCGCGGTTCCACTCTAATTAAACCATCATAATAATAATAATAATAATGATTTCACTCATTCTACGGTACAATATAATACCTGAGCACTATAACGGGTGCTACCGTAAAACCTTACTATTACTTCAGGCATAAACTCCAAAGGGCACTTCATATAAATTATCAGTGAAAAGTTCTCAGCACTCTTTTCTCTCTGTAACCTTCCTTTATACTACTTTCCTTTTTCACAGTTTTAATTCCGAGTATTTAACTAAACTTTATACTATAATTATATGCTTCTTAAATAAAAAGTCAACAAGGAATTTCAAAAATTTTACTTATTTTTCTTTTTCCAAATTGGGTATAAGACTTCATCAATTAAATCATGAGTATTTACAACCCCTATTAAAACATCATTATTATCAACTACTGGTATAGCTAATAAATCATATTTAGCTGCTATTTCAACTGCTTCATCTATATCCCCATTATGCTTAAGTATATTTATATTTTCATCCATTATTTCTTTTACTTTAACTTTACTATCATTTAAAATTAAATCTTTTAGTTCTATTACTCCAATTACTTTTTCTTCTTCATCCTTTATAAATATTGAGTTTAACTCTTCATCTTCGGGATTACTTTCTCTTAAAATATCTATTATCTCTCCAACAGTAATATCTAAATTAAAGGAAATAAAATCTGTACTCATTATACTTCCAACTGTTTCATCTCCATATTTAAGGAGCTCTTTTACTTCTTCAGCATCTTCAGTTTCTAAGTTAACAAGTATCTTTTCTCTTTCATCATCATCTAATTCATCTAGTATATCTGCAATTTCATCATTAGGCATATTTTCTAACACTTCTACTGCTTTAGCTTCACTTAACCCCTTTATGATACTACTCTTGTACTCTGGTTCTATTTCCTCTAAAGTATCTGCTGCTAAATCTTCATCTAAAGATTCAAAAATTTGTTTTCGAGAACTTGCATCAAGGTTTTCTAATATATCCGCTAAATCGGCAGGATGTAGCGTTGATAGCTTTTTATATGGTACTGATATTTGTAGATTTTTATTAACCATCTCTAAAGATTCAACGTCATCCCACATAATAACCTTATCTTCAAAGTCTTTGTTCAAAACTTTATAAAAAAGCTTTCCTAAACCTTGACAATTCATTCTTCTAAATTTAGCAAGAGGACCTGTTTCAACAGCAATTACTCTATATTCACCTGCAATTTCTGCAATTCTTAAATCATCAACTCTAACCACTTGCTTGCCATTGATATCTACAATTTTTTTATCCAATAAATTTCTTGATAATAGATAAGAATAAGTTCTTGGAAGTATCTCTTTGCTTCCACGAGTCATTATCTTAACCTTATTATCATCATTATAGAATAATATGCTTCTAAATTCATAATGGAAAGTTACTCCATCACGCTTAACCTTATATCCAATAACTCTTGGATATCCTTGCTCAGTAGTTACATATATATCTTTTAATTCACCAAGCACATCATCAAATTCATCATATATCTTTCTTCCTAATATGCTCGTAAATAAAAAAACAGATAATCTTTGCATAAAAAATTCCTCCTCGATTAATAGAGGAGATGTTTGATTTAAATCTGAGTTTCCCCTCTATTACTTCTTATATTCAATTTTCTTAATTTAATACTCTGAGGGACACCCTCCATTTAATCTCACCACCATTATTTTCAAAAATTACCTACTGCAAATTTAACCTTAAATCCGCAATAAAAATGCCCTTTATTGGGCATCATATATTAATATTATATTAACAACCCGCTAAAAGGCAATACTATAAAAACAATATTTATTATTTTTTAAATTTAAATGTAGCTATCGCCTTATATGAGCATCCTAAAATGCATATTTCTCCAATTAATGGATAAGGAAAAACTCTAACTCCACCTAAAAATATTATAAATTCTACCACAGTAATTATCAACGATATCAAAAGTAATCTCATACCAATAGTATTACTATAAGGCTTATCAACGAATAATAAAGCAACAACTACAAATGAAGAAATTATTATTAAATAAATTAAACTAGGAATCAAAACTTCTCTATAATTTACTATAAAACCAAATACACTATCTACTTTTATATCTAACTTATAAAATATATTTATTACAAAGTATCCTAAAAATAATATAACCATAAAAGTATAATTATAATCAAAGCTTCTATTTTCATCTCTTAAAAATATATAAATAGCTGCCAATACTAAAAGCGGAATAGCCAAAAAACTTAATTGGGTTAACGCCTTAATAAAATAAATTATTCTCTGCCTTTGTATTAACCATAAAGAAAGTAATGACAAGTACCTCACTACTATAATTGATAAGCTTACTAAATAAAATTTTCTTATCTTTATTGGACATTTATTATAACTTAAATAAATTAGGTATAAAGAAAAAATAATTATAAATAACAATATACATAAATAAATAAAGGCAACCACTTTTTATCTCCTTTACAAAAGTACTATTATTTATAATTATTAGATTATTAATTTATTTATTCTCTTTTTTTCTATTTAACACCTAAAATTTTCAATCCACCCTTTATACATTTTATATCTAATGGAAAATCTGGTCCTTTTTCTCCATCTATATCTGTAACTATATCTTCACTACACTCTATATGAAGTCTATCAGTTTTAAAGTATATAACCTTATCTGAATCTAAATGTTCACCTTTAAGCACCTTTATAAATAGAGGAATTAATTCATATACTTGAACAGCCTTAAAGATTATTACATCTAGCATTCCATCTGCAGCATCAGCTCTAGTTGCTAAATTAAAATTCCCTGCAGTTTTACCATTAAAAATTAACATAAGATACATAGTACCATCGAAGTTTACTTGTTCTGATGTTATTTTTACCTTTAAAGGTCTAAAATTAGGTAATTCTTCTAAACCTTTTAAATAATATGCTAGCTTTCCAATTGTATTTTTTAAATTTACATCTGTCTTTTGAGATACATCTGTAAAAAGTCCTGTACTAGCAACATTTACAAAATATTTATCATTAATACTTCCTAAATCTACTGTAGTTGCTGTTGAACCAATTATTTGCTTGCAAGCAGCCTCTATATCAAATGGGATTCCTAAAAACTTAGAAAAATCATTTGCTGTACCTACTGGCAAAATACCTATAGGTAATGAAATTCCTTGCTTAGCCATAGCATTTACTACTGAATCAACAGTTCCATCACCACCGGCAACTAATATATATTCATATTCACCCGGCTTTATATCTTGAAATGCACTTTCTATTCCACATTCTCTTCTTATTCTATATGGCACTATAGTAAGTCCAGCTTGTTGATGTATATTAATTATATCATCTAATTTAGATAAGATAATGTTTTCTCCCGAATATGGATTGTAAATTAACTTTACCTTTTTCATTATACCCCTCCTATTATATATATAAAATTATACCACATATATTTTATTAGGCTATATCTCGAATATATTTAAAATCTACTATATATAATATATATATATGTCCATGAAACTATGTATTTTCATACTTAGCCAATTTTTAATTATTGCATTTTTGTAAATATTAATTTTTTTTAAAATTTATGTTATAATTATCTTTATCTTTATGTAAGATAGAATTAGGAGTGATTATATGAGAAAAAGCAGTATTCCTAACATCTTTACTTTTATTAATTTATCATTTGGAATATTATCATTACTTTCTACCTTTGATGATAACTATTCGTTAGCATGTATTTTTATTTTACTTGCTGCATTAGTAGATCGATATGATGGTAGAATAGCCCGTTATTTACAGGTTACCAGCGATTTAGGAAAAGAACTAGATTCATTAGCTGATTTAGTTTCTTTTGGTGTTGCACCATCTATACTAGTATTTCTATTATTTGATTTCTATACACTGGGCCCTTCTGGTATATTAGGAATAATTCCACTTTTACTATTCCCAATATGCGGTGCTTTTAGATTAGCGAGATATAATGCAAGTGAATTTAATGGAGTTTTTACAGGTGTTCCTATTACTGTTACAGGTAGTGTTTTAGCACTATTTTGTTTATTTACCATTAATAAGTCAATTTCCGCACTTATTCCATTTTTATTATTATTATTAGGTTCTTATTTAATGGTAAGTACTTTTAAATTAAAAAAATTCTAAAAAAAGCTATATCAAAGTTACATCATCAATTTGCACTTTGATATAGCTCTTTTTTAACTCTTTAACTTTTCTTCCTGCTCCTTTTTATAAGCTTTTAACATTTCAAATTCTTCCCTAGTCGAAGAATCTTGGAAAAATAATTCATCATCTACTTCAGTTAAAATTACCTTATTGTCACTTTTCTTTAAAATATACTCTCCCATTACAGCGCAGTACTTAAAATAGGTCTCTCCACATTCTTCAAGTAAATCAATTACATTATCTATTGTATCACCTAATTTATTTGCCCTATGAACAGCATCTTTAACATAACTGCTTTTTGCCTCATATATATTATTTAATTCTGCTGCTCCTCCTATTAATAATCTATAAGAGTCTACCATTGTTTTTAATAACTGGTTTAAATTATTAATATCAACATAATATTCCTTCATTAATTGTTGATATTTCATTTAAATACCTCCAAATTATAATTATTTTAAATTAATTAGTCGCAACTTTTATTACATCCCTTAAGATTAATACTAATATTTTCTATGAATTCATTGTCTAATTCTTCAAATATTTTTCCTTCATCACTACAGAATTTTTCATAGTCTTCTTTTTCTTTTAAAGACATATACATTGTTGTTCCCTTATCTTTTTCACTCTTAACAGTACTTCCCTCTACTTTTGCTTTATTTCCACATTGCTTTTCATCCATATTTACTTCTATATCAACAATATCTTGCTTTTCTTTTGAAGTCTTACTACCTTCTAAATACTTCTTATTGCTTTCTAAATACTCCTTATTAATTTCTAAATTGGCATTACTTTTTTTACCTGTACTTTCTCTATACATATTTAAATCTAATTCTAAATTATTATTTTCTTCATTTAATGTAAATCCCTCTCCAAAAACGACAGGAACAAAAAATTCTCTTGGTATTGATATAAACATTATTTATACTCCTTATACATTTTTAATTTCACAATATGGCTTAAAATAAGCCTTTGGATATCCACATAACGGACACTTATCAGGTGCTTCTGTTCCTTCATGTATATAGCCACAATTCATACAAACCCATTTAGAATCCTTCGGACCAGAAAACATTACTCCATTATTTAATTTATCGTATAACTTCTTAAATCTTTCAGAATGAGCTTCTTCTACCTCTCTAAGTTCTTTATAAAAGTCAGCAATTTCTTTAAATCCCTCTTCTTCTGCCTCTCTTTCAAACTTAGCATATAGGTCTTTATACTCTGATGTTTCACCACATATTGCATCAACTAAGTTTTCCTTAGTATTACAAACTAATTTTAAAAGCTCAAGATAAACTCTCCTTGCATGAGCTAATTCATTTATTGCAGTAGTATCAAAAACTTCAGCTACCCACTCATACCCTTCAGCCCTTGCTTTTTCTGCATACAAATTATATTTATTTCTTGCCCTACTTTCTCCCGCAAAGGTTCTATATAGATTTTTCTCCGTTTTACTTCCCTTTAAATCCATTTTTATCCCCTCTAAAATATTCCTAATATTAAACTATTCAAAACATATAAAAATGATGAATCATAAATGATAGTAAACATCTTACTTCTCATTTTTAATTCATCATTTTCTCCCGAATATTAATTTACTGTTACTCTTCTATCATTATCACATACTATTTCTATACTTCTACCTTCCTTAGTATGTGTGTTCAATATAACTTTATGTCCCCAAAGGTCAAACAAATATTTTATTGTTTCTTTTGCATAAAGTAATTCAAGTTCTCTACCATCAAAAACATGTTCTAATGTTAAAGTACCATCACGTTTATTCAAATCAACAATTCGTATATAAGGAATAGATCCAACTCCACAGGAATCTGACATAGTATCTCTTATGCTCTTCCATCCTTCTTCATCAGAAACCTCATCTACTACAAACTCAAAACTCTTCTTAGCATATTGGAATAATCCTAAATCCTTACACAAATCTTGAGTTAGATACTTACGTAAAAATGAATTGTCTCTTTCTATATATCTAACTTCAAATAATTTATCTCTTCCATATCTTCTTTCAATATCTTCAAACACTTTAAAACCAACATAATAAGGATTTAAACCACCTAACATAGGTGCTATAACATCATTATGACGTTTGATAAACTCAAAATATAACCCTTCTGGTAAATCTAAACTTTTCAAAATATTATAATGGCAATAGCTTGCCCATCCTTCATTCATTATCTTAGTTTCAATTTGTGGTATAAAATATTGAGTTTCTCTTTTAACTATTTTAAGAATTGATTTTTCCCACTCCTCTAGAGAACCATATTTCATTATGAATCCTATAATGTCATCGCAAGGCTCTATAGGTGTCTTACTTAAATCTGGCAATTCAATTTCTTCATCACTGTTTAATATATCTCTACCTTGAATCTTCATATTATATTCTTCTATTAGATTAGCTTTTATTTCTTCATCACTTAATTCTTTCATACCAACTACTCTTGGTATTTGATATCTAAGTGCATGAGCTGCATCCAAAATCTTTTCAACCTTACTATATCCTATATTAGGATCATTTATATAACCTCTAATTATATCAGCATCTAGCTTAAACATCTCTAAAGTATAGTAAGCCTTAGTTCCTTCTCTAAATAATCTATTATTTTTAAAGAAATCATTATGACCATAAACATGTGCCATAGTTAGAATTTGTAACAGCAACGTATTTTCCTTCATTAAATATGCAAGAGATGGATTCGAATTTATTACCATTTCATAAGGTAAACCAGTTAAATTTAATGAATATAATGTTTTGTTTTTTTCATATGCCTTACCATAGCTCCAATGAGGATATTTAGATGGCATACCAACATAAGCTTCATAAGCCAACATTTCATTAAATCCAACTATTTCAAACTCTTGAGGATAATAATCAAGTCCAAATTCAGTTGCTTTTTTCTCAATCTTTACATTCCACTCTTCTAATTCTTTTAATGTGTACTCCATTATTCATCCTCCTTTAGCTCCTTGCTTAACATTAACTTAAGAGCATCCCATAAATTCTTTTTCTCTTTAACAATAACAGAGACAAATTTCTTATCTGAAATTTCCTTATTAAATCTATAGTACATTGTTGTTGAATAAGTTGATGGTAAAAGTTCAGCATATCCAAACATATTACTTACTTCACAAATCTTCTTTACAGATTCAATTGCTCTTTCATTATCTTCAGACCAGTTATCACCATCACTAGCATACACCGGATATATATTCCAAACATCAGGAGAATACTTTTCTTCAATAAGCTTTAAAGCTAAATTTAAACCACTAGAAATATATGTTCCTCCTGATTCTGCTTTATGGAAAAATTCATACTCATTAACTTGTTTTGCAACTGTTGTATGAGAAATAAACTCAAATGCAATATTATTATATTTTCTCTTTATAAAAGTAGATAATACAAAGAAGAATGATCTTGCTAAATACTTTTTAGTACTATCCATGGAACCAGAAACGTCCATTATAAAAATCATTACAGCATTACTTTCCTTTTTAGGCTTTGTTTTTACTCTATAATATCTAATATCATCTTCCCTAAAAGGAAATCTATCTAGTTCAGTATCTAATCCAGCCTCTTTAAGAGCACGTTTTTTTCCTTGCTTTCTAGCTGTCTTAGCCATAACTGTCTTTTTCTTTGCTAGTCTTGGATTAATTCCATGTCTTTGATATCCTCTTTTTCTACTAGCACTTTCAGTAATAACTTCTGAATATTTCTTTTTATCTAAGTTAGGCAAATCCAAATCCTCAACAATATAATCCATTAACTCTTCTAAAGTTATTTCAGTTTCATATATATCATCACCTTCAGAGTTGCCTGCTCCTTTATTGCCTTTTTTCCCACTGGAATCTGCTGATCCCAATTTATCTCCTCGTTTTTCTTCACCTGTACCGGTAGCAACACCTTTATTGTTGCTACCATATACAAATTGATATTCTTTTATTCCTCTAATAGGAATTTTGAACTTCTTATTTTTAGTTTCTCCAACTATACTTTCTTCTGATAGTATATCTCCTAAATTTTCTTTAATAGATTTTTCCACTAACTGCCTATGTCTTCTTCTATCTTCAATACTTCTATCATGCTCAACAGGATTTATAGTATTGTCTCTAAATATAGCCATCCTTATCAATCCTTCCACAAGTTGTTAGCGGCATATTTAAGAATTACATCACAGCAGTGTGGACAATATCCGTTTCTTTGCATTTCGTCAACCATAGCATTATATTTTTCTGTTTGCTCTTTATCTCTAACTCTTGACTTAGTAATTATTCTAGATAAATCTCTTACAGATGCTATAAGTTTCTTTTCTATAGCCTCTTTTAATGGTTCATAAGACTTGTAATCTATCTTTGATCCATTTCTAACTAGATAGAACATATAAGATGTTACATCAGCTCTAAATCCTTTGCTTGAAGCTTCAGATACTCCTATTTGCTCCTCTATACTTCTCATAAACTCTTCATCTGGTTTTAATTCTTCACCAGTTTGAGCATCCTTAATTCTAGTCTTATTAACAAAAGCCTCAGCATTGTCTATATAATTATTGAAAAGACTTTCTGCTTGTTCCCTAAATGAATGAATAAATGCTTTTGTTATTTCTTTCTCTAAAGTCTTATTATATTCTTTACGAATAGTATCTTGGATAAATGCTAAATATTTTTTCTTATCATCAGCAGCTATATCCATATCTTTAATAGACTTAATTATACTTTCCATTATGCTCAAAGGATTTATACAGTCATATTCAGAATTTGAAAGTGCATTATCAATTGCTTTTATAATAAATCTTGTACTAATACCTTTCATTCCTTCATAAGGACCTGCTTCTTCTCTAAGCTCTGTAATATCAATTTTCTTAGTTGTTCCCTTTTCAACTAAGTCCTCACCATTATAAATCTTAAGCTTAGTCATAGGGTCAACCTTTGCAGATGGTGTTAACCTTGAAAGTATAGCAAACATAGCTGCAACTTCAATTGTATGAGGTGCTATATGAGCCTTAAAATTACTCTTTCTTAATATTTTTTCATAAATTTTAATCTCTTCTTCAAGTTCTAAGCAATAAGGAACTTCAATTTTTACAATTCTATCTAAAATTGCTTCATTAGTATGGTCTGATTTAAACTTATTCCATTCAGCTTCATTAGAGTGAGCTATTATTAATCCATCAAAGTAAATCATTGATCCCTTACCTGGTGATGGTATAGATTTTTCTTGTGTTGCTGTTATAATTGTGTGTAAATATTCAACATCATTTTTGAATACTTCTATAAACTCTACTAATCCTCTATTACCTACATTAAATGCACCATTTAATGAAAATATTCTTGGATCATCTTCTGGATACATATCCATCTTAGAGATATCAATAGAACCTGTTAATATTGAAGTATCTTGGTTATTAGGGTCAACTGGTGGAACAACACCAATTCCTTTTCTTGATCTTATAGAGAACCCTTTTCTTTCAACTGGGAAGTTTTCATATTCTCCATTAAATTCATGAAGTAATCTATACTTACAAACTGGGCATAAATCTCCTTCTATTTGAACACCTAACATTTCATTGAATTTATCTCTTAAGTGATTTGGAACTAGATGTAAAGGTTCCTCATGCATAGGACAACCTTTTAAAGAATATATTGGTTCACATTGAACTAATGCACTCTTTAAAGCTTCTACTAATGATGATTTACCTGCTCCAACAGGTCCTACTAAGTATAAAACTTGTCTAGATTCCTCACCTTTCATAGATGCAGAGTGTAAATAATTAACAAGTTTCATTAGAATTTTATCAATTCCAAAGAAATCCTCTTTAAAATATCCATATTCTCTAATTGTTTCATTACCATATATTTTTCTTATTCTTGGGTGTTCATCACCTTTTAAAACCTCTACCCCCTTACTCATAATAAAGTCATACAACCTCTTATGCGCAAGCTTTGCTACATCTGGATTTTGTTTTACAATCTCTAAATAATCTAAAAATGTTCCTTCAAACTTTTCACTATTTCTACTTTCTCTATCTGTAGTTATAAATTCCTTGAAATTCATAGACTCATCCCTCCCCTTTAATTTAATATATTATTGTATTAAATAGTTATATTCCTATTTTTTTATTTACACTTCTCTATATTTTATATGTTTAAATTTACCAATTATTATTAATTAACCATATTTTTTTTATTTATTATATTTCCATCCTAATATGACTTATTAATAATAAAAATTCCCTATAAGAAAATTATATTAGATACAATTTTACTCATAAGGAATTTATATTTACTTTATTAAATTTTAACTTTTTAATCTTTTTAAAAGCTCATCTCCGTATTTATTAAACTTCTTTTCTCCCATACCTCTGATTTGTAAAAGTTCTTCCTCAGTTTTAGGTAATTTATTACATAGTTCAATTAATGTTGCATCAGAAAAAATTATATATGGTTTTACTCCTTCTTTAATTGCAGTATCTCTTCTCCAAATTCTTAGCTTATTAAATAAATCACTATTAATAACTTTTTCCTCATTTTCATAATTTAACTTTAACATCACTCTTTGCTTTGACTTTAAAATACTATAAGATTTTTCATTTAATTGTAGCATTGAATAAGTTCCCTCTTTTAAATTAACATATCCAAAATCAATTAATGCTTTTATTAAATCTCGTATGAATTTACTGCTATATTCTTTCATTATTCCATATGTAGTTAATTCATTTAACTTATCATTAATTATCTTAGGCCCAATCATCCCTCTAAGTACATCGATAAGAACTGCAACTCCATAACGTTCTCTAGTTCTATATACACAAGATAATATCTTCTGAGCTTCTATAGTATAATCTCTAAGTTCATCACTATTTAGGCAATTACTACAATTATTACAATACTCCCTAATATTCTCTTCTCCAAAGTATTTTAAAATAAAGGATCTTAAACATTCCTTACTCTCACAAAAATCTATCATACTTTGAAGCTTCTTTATTTCTAATTCTTTTCTATCTATCTGAACTGTTGTGTATATTAAATATTCTAATGTTCTAATATCACTTCTATTGAATAAAATATGACACTCAGACATAGCTCCATCCCTACCTGCTCTACCTATTTCCTGATAATAACTTTCTATATTTTTAGGCATAGTAAAGTGAACTATATATCTTACATTTGATTTATCTATTCCCATTCCAAAAGCATTAGTTGCAATCATAACATTAGAATTTTCATTTAAAAATTCATCCTGGTAATACTCTTTTTCTTCATCCTTTAATCCACCATGATATTTTAATACATCATATCCTAAATCCTTAAGATAAAAATATAATCCATCTACTTCTTTCCTTGTAGCACAATAAATTATACCTGCCTCATTTTCTTTATCTTTAATTATATCTTTTACTAATTCTAACTTATCTTCTTCAATATGTACTCTTATAGATAAGTTATCCCTATCAAAACTACCTATGTATATGTAGGGTTTTCTTAATCCTAAAAGCTTAACTACATCTTTTCTTACAACTTCTGTTGCTGTAGCAGTAAATGCAGTTACTACCGGTCTAATACTTAAGGAATTTATAAAATTATTAATTAATCCATAACTTCTTCTAAAATCATGTCCCCACATTGATACACAATGAGCTTCATCTATTGCTAATTGACTTATATTAAGTCTTCTAAGCTTTCTTTTAAAAAATTCATTTTCTAATCTTTCAGGTGCAATATAAAGTAGTTTTACTCCACCATTTCTGCACATTTCCATAATATTATCTATACTCTCTAAACTTTGAGTGCTATTTATATATTCAGCTTTTATTCCATTTGCTCTTAAATTATCTACCTGATCTTTCATTAAAGCAATTAATGGCGAAATAACTATAGTAACTCCATTAAATAAGAGAGCTGGAATTTGATAACAAATTGATTTACCTCCTCCTGTTGGTAAAATACAAAATGTATCTCTTTTACTTAATATATTATTTATAATTTCATACTGTCCTTTTCTAAAGGAATTATATCCATAATACTTATGAAGTACTTCAAACACCTTATTCATAATATCTCACCAATTTTCATAAATATATTTCTTTTATATTATCACCTTTTTCACTACTATTACATATTTTTTATTATTTTTTTAATTTTCTATTGACTTATTTTTAATATCATATTAAAATAATTCTTGCCTGCTGAAGTGGCGGAACAGGCAGACGCACAGGACTTAAAATCCTGCGGTAGCGATACCGTACCGGTTCGATTCCGGTCTTCAGCACCAAAAAGACTGTATAAATTATACAGTCTTTTTTTAATATATAAATATATTTATATTATTTTTTATCAATATCAGAAAGCTCCATTTTAAACATATATTCCAAAGATGAATATCCAATTAAATTTTCTTTCTCTCCATCCTCTACAATTCTTATTGGTAATTTAATTATAAATGTAGTTCCTTCATTAAGTTTGCTTTTTATATCTATTTTACCATTATGTAAGTCTATTAATCCTTTCACAATAAATAATCCTAAACCACTTCCTTCATTTTCTCTATTAAGACCATGATTAAAATCTGCTCTTTTAAACTTTTCAAAAACATGTTCTTTTATTTCCTCTTCCATTCCAATACCATCATCACTAATTTCTATAACAACATTATTAGTTTCTCTTTTTACTAAAACCATTATATTTCCACCATCATTAGTAAACTTTATAGCATTAGATAATAAGTTTAATATAATTCGTTCTATTTTCCCTTTATCTATAGCCGTAATTATTTCTTCTTCTTCAGTATCAAAAATTACATTTAAATTATATGTTTTAGCTAAATCTACAATAGTTAATGTTATATCTTCAATTACTTCTACTATATTCTCATTTGTAAAATTAGCATCCATATATCCCATTTCTAATTTACTAACATCAATTAAGTTATTAATATATCTACGCAATCTATTAGCATTTTTCATTATATAATTTAATTTTTCACTAAAAAAAAACTTATTTAACTCCTCTTTTTCTAATTTTATCATTAATAAATTAGTAGCATTTATTATTATATTTAATGGTGTTCTAAGTTCATGAGATATTGTAACAATAAAATCAGTCTTTATTTTTTCTCTCTCCATTGATTCTATTAATAATAATTTATTTTCTCTGGCTCTTTTTCTATTTTCAATAAATAAATAAATTAGAATTATAATTCCAACTATTGCTAATAAAACTAATGACCATACAATTATAAGCAAATATTTAGGAAGTAATAAATCAAAGGGATTTTTGTTAATAAATTTACTTTCCTGTGGTAACTTAAGTGGATTAATATTATACTCTAATATAGCATCATAATTAAAAATAGGTATACTAAATGTGTTATGTACTGGAATTATAGTATGTTTATAAGTTTCTGAAGCAATATTATTTAGGAATGTATATGTAATTTCACCTAGCTTATAGCCATCATTAACTATTCCTCCTATTGCTCCAGCATAAATATACTCTTCTAATTTTGTATAAATAGGAGCCTTAGTTATTTTCTTAATTTCATTTATAATCTCATCTGATTGAATAATACTCTCTCCATCAAAATCCTTAAATGTACCACATAAATATATTGCACACCCCTCATCTCCAATCTCCTCACATCCTTTTTTTATTTCATCAAAATATGGAGATTGGATAATATGATATTTAAAAGACTTATTTGCTCTATTCACAATTTTTGAAAATTCATCTTTAACTGTATTACAATAAATACTATTATCTAAAATTAAATATATATCTGAAACATTTTTTCCAGCATTTAAAATTGTATTTACTATAGGCAAATTATCTTGATATTCTAATATTCCTGTAATATATTCATTTTCATCTTTGCTTAAGTATATATTTTCATTTACGCCTACAAAAACAACTTTTTTCTTATATGTAAGTAATTCCTTGTTAAACAATTTACTTCTAACTAATTGAAAGGCTTCATCATCTAAAGTAATTATATAATCAATTTTAGTTTCCTTATATTTAACATTTAAAAAATTAATAAAACTTTCACTATACTCTTTAGACTCAGAAATTTTACTATCTAAAAACTCATATTTAACTACATATTTATCATTTTGATCATCAAATCCTTTTAAAACTGTTTTTTCCCACTCATTCCCTGGACAATAAGAGCCTATTATAAGTACAGCCTTATCACTATCACAATAACACCTATAATAATCCATAAATATATAAATACATAAAATAGTAACTAGACAAACTAGCACTCTCTTTTTAATCATACAGATCTCTCCTAAATTTCATCATTTAATTTATGTTATGTATTTATTAAGAATTTATTTAGTTTAATTATTTATTTATATAAATATAAAAATGTAGGGTATTAATTTTAATATTAATACCCTACATTTAAGCTTTCTATGAATTAAAGTAATTTTTCAATATTTAATAAACTACTATCTTTATTAATTGCACCTATATAGTACTCTACTCCTTTACTTACAGCTCCGAAATCTCCATGTCCATCTGATCCAGCTGTTATTATCATATTATTTTCTTTACAAAATTCTAAACATGTTTCTGTCATTAAATCACTATTTGCAGGATAATAACACTCAACTCCATCAATACCTAATTCCTTTAACATTTCAAGTTTCTCTAATATTTCTTCTCTAGTTTTATCTTTATAATAATTACATGGATGTGCCAATACAACATAGCCTCCAGCCTCATGAGTAATATCGCAAACTTCTTTTACACCTGGAAAATCAAATTTTTCATGTCCACATTCATATTTTCCATAAAACTTCATTCCATCAAAAAGTCCTTCTGTAATATTTTTATCAAACAAATAATGTATACCCTTCCAGCCACCTTTTCTTCTGTCATATTCATAAGAGTTATAATCTTCTAAAGATATATTTTCATAATCTTTTTCCATTCTTTTTATAAGCTCTATACTTGTTTCTAATAAATTTTCTTTAGCTTTATTTACCAGATTAAAGAAATTCTCATTATCATTAAACTTATATGCTAATAAGTGTACTAAGTGCCCCTCAAATATTGAATCTATTTCCACTCCTCTTATTGCAATAATTCCTTCTTTCTCTGCTTCCATTCTTACTTCTTCGTATGAATCTAAAACATCATGATCGGTTACTGAAATAATGCCTACATTTTTATTTTTAGCATCCCTCACTATTTCTTGTGGTGACATTGTTCCATCAGAATAATAACTATGTATATGTAAGTCTGTTAACATATTTTCCTCCTTAGTTTTAAAAATATTTATTAAGTTAGATTATATATTTTAATTGATTAAAATTATCCATTTTCATCTAAAAAAAGCCTCTTCCTTAATACTATATTATATCACATTTTTTAAATTTATTTTTATTTAATAATAAATAAATTAACTTATCATTACTATGTTTAAACTTAATTTACTTATTTTTTTGTTTTCATTCTTATTAATTTAAGGTATAATAACCAATGGAGAATAAATTGATATACATAATTGTTAATTTTATAACGTTAAGTAAGATTTAACAAATTCTCTATAATATTTTAAAATATACGGAGGTATTGCCATGTTAGTTTCAGCTAAAGAAATGTTAAACAAAGCAAGAGAAGGAAAATATGCTGTTGGTCAATTCAACATCAACAACTTAGAATGGACTAAAGCTATTTTATTAACTGCACAAGAAAATAACTCACCAGTAATCTTAGGAGTATCTGAAGGTGCTGGAAAATATATGTGCGGATACAAGACTATCGTAGGAATGGTTAACGGTATGTTAGAAGAATTAAACATCACTGTACCAGTTGCTCTACACTTAGATCACGGTAGCTACGAAGGATGCTACAAAGCTATGGAAGCTGGATTCTCATCAGTTATGTTTGATGGATCTCACTATCCAATCGCTGAAAACATCGAAAAGACTACTGAATTAGTTAAAGTTACTTCTGAAAAAGGATTATCTTTAGAAGCAGAAGTTGGATCAATCGGTGGAGAAGAAGACGGAGTTGTTGGTAAAGGTGAAGTTGCTGATGCTCAAGAATGTAAATCAATCGCTGATTTAGGAGTTACTATGTTAGCTGCTGGTATCGGAAACATCCACGGAAAATACCCAGCAAACTGGCAAGGACTTGCTTTCGATGCTTTAGAAGAAATCAACACAGCTTGTGGAAATATGCCATTAGTATTACACGGTGGAACTGGAATCCCAGAAGATATGATCAAAAAAGCTATATCTTTAGGAGTTTCTAAAATCAATGTTAACACTGAATGTCAATTAGCATTCCAAGAAGCTACAAGAGCTTACATTGAAGCTGGAAAAGATAAAGAAGGAAAAGGATTTGACCCAAGAAAGTTATTAAATCCTGGATTCGAAGCTATCAAAGCTACAGTTAAAGAAAAAATGGAATTATTCGGATCAATCAACAAAGCTTAATTCCTTTAAATATAAAAAGAGCACTTTCGTGCTCTTTTTATATTTAGCATCTTTTAAAAGAATAATATATATCTCCATATGACTTTATTTTATCTATATCAATTTTATATACTTCATTTAACAGATGATTTTCTATTTCTTTATTATCTATAATTTTATTATTTACAAAGTAACTTAAAGTTCTTTTTTCTCCAATGTAAAAGGCTATTGTTGCAATTAATATAGCCTGAACTATTTCACTTTTGTTTTTGCATACTCCAATACTAACAGCTATCATTCCTATATATATATTATCTAATATATATTTATCATATAACTCATCCTCATTGTTTTTTATGATAAATTCGCTGTATCCATCGGTTATATAATATTTATCATCTTTTATAATTAATACACTGTTATTTCTCTTTGAAAAATTTCTAAATTTGCAGTTATCATCTTCATAATCTATTTTGCTTTCTTCATTATTCTCTTGAAAATTTATCAAAGTCTCTATTTCACTCTTTGTTCCTTTAATAACATTAATATCATATCTATTTATAATACTTAGTGCTAAATTTCTTTTGTTAATTAACGAATCTATTCCATTGGCTTCTAATAATACTATCTCTCTTTTATTCATAGCTATTAAAGATTTTTCTATATCCAATACACCATCTGAATTTATTTCATCTAAAAAAATTAGTAGTGTATTTATTGGATTAAACTCTTTATATTGATAGCTATCTTTATAAGTTAATCTGCCATTATAATGATTAACTATAGATTCTAAACTACGTAATCTTTCATTATTAGCACAACAATAAATAAGAGGTAGCACACTCTTTTGCAAGTCTAATATATATTTTATAGACTCTTCATTAAGCCTCATAGCTCTTCCTCACTTTATTATCTATAGTGCAATCTTTGCCTACCAATATAATATTCGACAAAATCTACAATGTGCACAATATATTTCTATTCTTCGCCAAAGACTTTTTTACGTAATTCAAGTCCTGCTTTTGTTACAGCAACTCCACCCATAGCTGTTTCTCTAAGTGCTGATGGAAGGCTCTTTCCAACCTTATACATAGCTGATACAGTATCATCAAATGGTATTTTACTAGATACTCCAGCCATAACCATATCTGCCGTACAAAGTGCACTTATAGCTCCCGCTGCATTTCTTTTTGCACATGGGATTTCAACTAGTCCTGCTACTGGATCACAAACAAGACCAAGTACATTTTTAATAACTATGGCAGCTGCATCTAAACTCATTCTAGGTGTACCACCCATCATTTCAACAACTGCTGCTGAGCCCATAGCTGCTGCAGAACCACATTCTGCTTGACATCCACCTTCTGCTCCAGAAAGAGTTGCATTCATTCCAATTATCATTCCAACTGCAGCTGAAGTAAATAATGCATCTATAAGTTCTTCATCTGTTTTTCCTAACTTCTCACCTGCTGATAAAATTACAGCTGGTAATATCCCACAAGACCCTGCTGTTGGACATGCTACTATTCTTCCCATACCTGCATTAACTTCTGATGATGATAATGCCATGGCCATAGCTTTTACTGTTACATCTCCAGTTAAAGTATCTCCTTTTTCTAAATACTTTTGAATCTTATATCCATCTCCACCAATAAGGCCACTTAATGAATATACTTCTTTTTCCCTACCTTCAGTAGCTCCATCTTTCATTACCTTTAAATTCTTAGCCATCTTTTCATATACTTCTTCTCTAGATAGCCCCTTATCTTCCATTTCAACTCTTATTGCATATTCACTTAATGATATATTTTCCTCTTCACATATTCTTAATAATTCTTTACCTGATCTTGCTAGCATACTATTCACCGTCCTTAATTGGATTAATCATTATTACTTTATTTATACCTTCAATAGCTTTAACATTACCTATTATTTCTGATGTAACTTCATGGTCAACTTCAAATACCATTGTCGCATCTCTACCCTTTTGATTTCTAAATACTTTCATAAAAGCAATATTTATATCATTATCATAAAGTATTGATGCCACTTTAGATAATACACCTGGAACATCCTTATTTGAAACAATAATAGTAGGATAAGCTCCTGTGAAATTAACTGAATTTCCATTAACAGAAGTAACCTCTATACTTCCTCCTCCAATAGATGAACCTATAAGCTCATATGTACCTTCTTTTCCCTTTATAACAAATTTAACAGTATTAGGATGAACATCACCTAAATCCGCTTCTCTAAATCTTATTTTAAGCCCCATTTCTTTAGCTATATCTAAAGAATCTCTAAGTCTTAAATCACTTGGTTCCATCCCTAAAATTCCAGCAACTAATGCTCTATCAGTTCCATGCCCTTTATATGTTTTAGCAAATGATCCATGTAAATAAAATGTTACATCTTCTATATCTGCTCCTGCAACAGCTCTTGCAACCTTTCCAAGTCTTGCAGCACCTGCTGTATGTGATGATGATGGCCCAACCATTATAGGCCCTAATATATCAAAAACTCCTACACTTTTCATTATGTAACCTCCAAATTTATTATGTTAAGTAACTAAATTTCGAACTAAATTAGATAATAGTAATATATAGTGAAAAGTTAAGAGTGAAAAGTGAAAGATTAAGAGTGAAAAGTTAAGGTTGAAACTGCTATGGTAGTTTCTAAAATTATATTTTTTCTAAATTCAGTCTAGCTGAATTTATTCATTATCTCTTCACTTTTCACTTTTACTTATTCACTTCTATCTTCCCTCTTCACCATTCACTTTTACTTTTCACCTAAAAATATTTCGCAATACTTTAGTATTTATAAAAAATGCTTCCTCCAATAAATTCTCTTAAAATTGAGTTTTGTGGAACTATATCTTTATCAATTTCTCTAAAGAATCCTAATAACCCCTTTAGTCTTTTAGCTTCATCATAAACAATACTATCTTCTTTAATTTTATTAAGCTCTTGAATTGCATATTTTTTTAATACACATAACTCATAAACTAAAGTAGAATTGAACATTACATCTGCTTCTTCTTGATAAACAAAAATATTCTTTTTTTCACCTCTTTTTATCTTATGCCACATCTTTAAAGTATCTTCTGCTCCATGACCTCTTGATAATTGATCTCTTACAATTCTCCTAATTTTTCTTACATCAGTAGTAGTTATTCTATTATGATTATCTAAATTCAATTGAGTTAAAGCTGAAATATAAATTCTAAATTTATATTTTTCATCAATATGAGAAGTTAATATAGGATTTAATCCATGAATTCCTTCAACTATAATAACACCATTTGAAGGTAACTTAACTTTCTTACCTACCCATTCTCGCTCTCCTTTTATAAAGTTAAACTCTGGTATTTCAACTTCTTCACCTTGTAATATTAAATTTAAATGTTTATTAAATAATTCTGTATCTACTGAACCAATAGTTTCAAAATCATACTCTCCATTTTCGTCTAATGGTGTTTGATCTCTATTTACAAAATAATCATCTAAAGATATTGGAATTGGCGTAATACCATTAACTCTTAATTGAACACCTAACCTATTAGCAAATGTTGTTTTTCCTGAAGAACTTGGTCCTGCTATTAAAATTAATTTAACCTCATCTTTTAAATTAATTTTATCAGCAATTTCTGCAATTTTCTTTTCATGTAAGGCTTCAGAAATCATTACTAAATTAATTAATTCGCCTTTATCAATCTTATCATTTAGAGCCCCAACATTTCCTACATCTAAAATATCCAACCACTTTTCAGTTTCTCTAAATATTTTTGTAATTTTTCTTTGTTCTACAAACTCTGGTAATGTAAAAGTTTGATAATCATTAGGTCTTCTTAAAATAAATCCATTTTCATAATAAATTAAATCAAAAGCTTTTATATCACTTGTTCTCTTTGTCATATGACCATAAAAATAATCATATCTTCCATTTAATTCATATAAATTAACTGTTTTAAGGTCTACTTGTTCTAATAAAAGCACTTTATCATCCATATTATAAGATTTAAAAATATTAATTGCTTCTTTTTTAGCCACCTTAATTTTATTAATAGGTAAATCCCTATCTATTAATTCTTGCATTTTTACTTTTATATCTTCTATATCTTTTTCATTAAGATTGATTTCTTTAGATATTTCTCCAAATATCCCTTTACCAACACTATGTTGAATTGTTATTTTAGCACCTGGAAATAAATCCAATGCGGCTTTAATAAAGATAAATTGTAATGTCCTAGTATAATCATTTTCAATAGAGTCATTTTTATTATTTACTAAATTAATATTTTCTTTCATCCTTACTCCACCCTTCTAAACCCTTATAATACCATTACTTAATTTAAAAATTATATTATAAAATTTAGTGCTAAATCTTGTTTTATCATAAAAATTTTTTAAATTAATTCTTTATACTCTTATTATATACTGCTTCGAAAATTATTCTATTATTTTATAGGTTAAAATCACTATTATTTTAAAATTCATATAAAAAAATTAAAATCTAAAGTTTCAGACAACTTCAAGTAACCAAATATAAAATTTGGACTAATGTTATTTCTTTAAGGAAACTCAACTCCTTTCAGTCGCTGAGTAAGTTCGAGTAACCAAATATAAAATTGAGACTCTCACTTAGAATAAAAGTATTTTTTTATACAAATACTTAAATTAGAGGTGATTTAATTATGTTCATTGTTCTTATAAGAACTATATTTTTATATTTTCTAGTAATACTGGTAATGAGATTAATGGGTAAGAGACAAATTGGAGAGTTACAACCATATGAGTTTGTTATAACAATAATGATATCTGATTTAGCAGCTCTTCCAATGCAAGATACTAGATTGCCCTTAATTCTTGGTATTATTCCAATTATTACTTTATTGTTTATAAAAACAATCTTAACTCAATTACAGCTTAAAAGTCAGTTTACTAGAAAAATACTTGAAGGTGAACCTTGTATATTAGTTTGTAAAGGTAAAATAAATTACAAAGCCTTAAAAAAACAACAAATTAATTTAGATGAACTCATGGAGGAACTTAGACTAGCAGGTTATTTTGATTTAAATGAAATTGAATATGCTATTTTGGAAAATAACGGTCAATTATCATTTTTAACATCTCAAAGCAGCTCTAGTAGTGCTTCTGTTGATACTTCTTGTAGTTCCAACACACAACCATTATCATCAGGAAGTGAACCTCAAGCTTCCACTCAAAGTAATACTCAAAACACTAATAGCAACGCTTCAGGAAGTGAAAGTTCTTCTAAAAATAATAAAAAGAGTAATTCTACAGGCTCTAGTGGATCTAACAGTTCAAGTTCTTCATCAAATTCAAATAGTTCTGGAAATAGTAACTCCACCCAAGTTCCTAGATTACCTATAATTTATGTTCTAGATGGGCATGTTAATAATAATGCACTTACTACTAGCGGAAAAAATAAAGTTTGGATTGAACATGAATTGAAAAAGCATCATATTAATTCAATTAAAGATGTTTTAATTGCTATGATTGATACTCAAGGAAAATTTGTTTATCAATTATATGATAAAAATGATAATGTTAAAGGAGCTAAAAAATGAAAAACTCATTATTTTCTATTCTTCTCTTTATATTATTATTAGGCTTTTTAACTTATACAGATATAAGCTTTAAAAATCTTTGTAGTAATGTTATCGAAATGTGTAATGAAATGGAAAAGAGCTTAAGTTACTCAACTAAAGAAGAAAATTTTGAAGATGCTATGGAGATTTTTAATTTAATTCAAGATAAAGGTAAAATAGCTGCTATCTATATAAACCATGTAGATTACGATGCATTATTAAGTGAAGCTTTAAAACTAACCATATATATTGAAAAAGATGACTCAAGTGAAACTGAAGCATCACTTCATTTATTAAAATATAATACTGAGCATATGAAAGAACTTCAAGTTCCTAACATACAAAATATTTTCTAAAAGATAAGCAAAAGATATAAATTCTTTTGCTTATTTTTTATATTTTTATTACATTTATGCATAAACTCACCTCTTTTTGTATAAACATTTTTATCCAATTGCTTTTTCTACTTATTTATCTAGCTTTTTTCTATACATATTAATATTTTATACATTTTTTCAAAATAACTATTGCATAATTATACACTCTTTTGTATAATTATAAACATCAAATATTTATTCCAATTTATAGCAACGATTGAGAATTAAAGGGGGCTTTTATATATGAAAAAATTTAATAAAGTAGTTTTAGCTTATTCAGGAGGACTAGATACATCAATTATAATCTCATGGCTTAAAGAAACTTACGGTTGTGAAGTTATAGCAGTAGTTGGTAATGTTGGACAAACTGATGAGCTAGAAGGATTAGAAGAAAAAGCATTAAAAACTGGGGCATCAAAAATTTATATTGAAGATTTAACAAAGGAATTTGTTTATGATTATATCTTCCCTACACTTCAAGCCGGAGCTGTGTATGAAGGAAAATATTTATTAGGAACTTCTTTTGCTAGACCTTTAATAGGAAAAAGACTTGTAGAAATTGCAAAAAAGGAAGGGGCCGATGCAATTTGTCATGGTTGTACTGGTAAAGGAAATGATCAAGTTCGTTTTGAGCTTGCTGTTAAAAACTTTGCACCAGAAATGCCAATTATAGCACCATGGAGAATATGGGATATTAAATCTCGTGAAGAAGAAATTCAATATGCTTTAGATAGAGAGATTCCAATAAAAATTACTTATGAAACTAACTATAGTAAAGATAAAAACTTATGGCATTTAAGTCATGAAGGTTTAGACCTAGAATTTCCTGAAAATGAACCTAAGTATGATAAAATATTAGAACTTTGTAACACTTTAGAAAATGCACCTAACGAAGCAACTTATATTACTTTAACTTTTGAAAAAGGTATACCAGTTGCCCTTAACGGTGAAAAAATGGATGGTGTTAAATTAATTGAAGAATTAAATAAAATTGGTGGAGAAAATGCCATTGGTATTATGGATATGGTAGAAAACAGACTTGTTGGTATGAAATCAAGAGGCGTTTACGAAACTCCTGGTGGAACTATACTTTACAAAGCTCATGCTGATTTAGAAGAAATTTGTTTAGATAAAGCAACTCATCACTTTAAACAATCAATTGCTTTAAAATTTGCTGATTTAGTTTATAACGGTGAATGGTTCACTCCACTTAGAGAAAGTCTTTCAGCCTTTGTTGATAAAACTCAAGAAACTGTTACTGGTGAAGTTAAGCTTAAACTATATAAAGGCAATATTATTAATGCCGGAATGACATCTCCTTATTCATTATACAGCGAAGAATATGCTACTTTCGGTGAAGATGGCGTATATAATCAAAAGGATTCTGAAGGATTCATTAATCTTTATGGTTTACCAACTGTAGTAAATTCAAAGATGAAAGATTCTTTAAAGAAACAGGCTGAATAAAAAATGAAACTTTGGGGCGGAAGATTTACTGAAGGAGTTAATGAGTTAGTTAATACCTTTAACTCCTCCATTTCAATTGATTCAAGAATGTATAAGGAAGATATAGAAGGAAGCCTTGCCCATGTTAAAATGCTTGGAAAGCAAGGAATTATTCCTTCGCAAGATAGTGAAAAAATAGTTGAAGGCTTAAAAGAAATATTAATAAGAATTAACAGTGGAACTATAGAAATAGATAAAGATGCTGAGGATATTCACAGCTTTGTTGAAAGTATATTAACTTACTATATTGGTGATGAAGGTAAAAAACTTCATACTGGTAGAAGTAGAAATGATCAAGTTACTTTAGATACTAAACTTTATTTAAAGAAATATATTAAAATTATAATAAATGAAATATTGAATCTTCATGAAACCTTACTTGAAAAGGCTAATGAAAATATAAATACTATTATGCCAGGATATACTCATATGCAAAAAGCTCAACCAATTACTTTTGCTCATCATATCTTAGCATATTGTGAAATGTTTAAAAGAGATATAGGACGACTTTTCGATTCCTATAAAAGACTTGATGAAATGCCACTTGGAAGTGGTGCTTTAGCAACCTCTACATACCCTATTGATAGAGAGTTTGTAGCATCTGAGCTTGGCTTTTCTAAAATAACACTTAATAGTTTAGATTCTGTTTCAGATAGAGACTATGCTATAGAAACTTTATCTGCACTTTCATTAATAATGATGCATTTATCAAGATTCTCAGAAGAAATTATACTATGGTGTACTGGTGAGTTTAACTTTATAGAACTTGATGATAGTTACAGTACTGGAAGTAGTATAATGCCTCAAAAGAAAAATCCTGATGTGGCAGAATTAGTTAGAGGTAAAACAGGAAGAGTTTATGGTGATTTAATGACTCTACTTACTGTTATGAAAGGTATTCCTCTAGCTTACAATAAAGACATGCAAGAAGATAAAGAAGCTTTATTTGATGGTTTAGATACTGCTCTTCTTTCACTTCAAACATTTAATGGAATGATTAAAACCATGAAAGTAAAAAAAGCTAATATGAAAAAATCTGCTGCTGGTGGATTTACAAATGCTACTGATGTTGCTGATTATCTTGTTAAAAAAGGTATGGCATTTAGAAATGCTCATGAAGTTGTAGGCAAAATAGTTCTTTATTGTATTGATAAAGATATTGCTATAGATGACTTAAGTATGGAAGAATTTAAAAACTTCTCTCCTATTTTTGAAGAAGATATATATAAAGCAATAGACTTATTAACTTGTGTTGAAGAAAGAAGTGTCATTGGGGGACCTAGCTCTTCATCAGTTAAAATGCAAATAGAAGTTTTAGAAAAATTTATAAAAGAAAATAAGGAGAATTTATCATGTTTAAAGTAGGAATTATTGGGGCAACAGGATACGTTGGAGTTGAATTGTTAAGACTTTTACTTAATCATGATAAGGTTACAGTTACTGCTATCTCCTCCTCTACTTTTAAAGATGAGGAGATAAGCTCTGTATATAAAAGTTTTTTCAATAAAACAACACTAGTATGCAAAGATAAAAGTGATGTTATTGATAAATGTGATGTTATATTTACTGCTCTTCCTCATGGTTTAAGTGAAGAAATAGCGGCTGAAGCAATAAGCAAAAATAAAAAGGTAGTAGATCTTGGGGCTGATTTTAGATTAGAATGTGAAGATTCTTATGAAGAATGGTATGGAAAAAAGTTTACATGTAAAGACATTCATAAGAATAGCATATATGGACTACCAGAGTTTAATGGTTCTAAAGTTAAAGAATTTAATATAGTTGCTAATCCTGGGTGTTATCCAACAAGTATTTCACTTGGACTTATGCCACTATTGAAAAATAATTTAATTAATACTAAAAATATAATTTGTGATTCAAAATCAGGAATTACTGGTGCTGGAAGAGGACTTTCTTTAAAAACTCACTTTGCAGAAGCTAATGAAAATTTTGCTGCATACGGTATTGGTAGCCACAGACATACACCTGAAATTGAACAAACCCTATCATATATGGCAAATGAAAATGTAGAAGTAACATTTACTCCTCACCTATTACCTGTCAATAGAGGAATACTTTCTACAATTTACTGCGAACTTAAAGATAAACTTACCTTAGAAGAAATTCATGAAATATATAAAAAACAATATGAAAATGAAGAGTTTGTCCATGTACTACCATTAGGTCAAACTGCTGAAATAAAACACGTTAAATATACAAATAATTGTCATATTTCTATTCATCAAAATTATAGAAAAAATAAAATAATAATTGTTAGCGTTATAGATAATATGGTTAAAGGAGCTGCTGGACAAGCTATTCAAAATATGAACCTATTGCTCGACTTGCCACAAAATACTGGACTTAAATTAATAGCTCCAAGCTTTTAAATAAAGGATGTGTAATTTATGATTAAAATAGATGAAAATTTAACGGTGACTTCCCCTGCTGGCTTTAAAGCATCTGGAATTCATTGTGGTCTAAAAAAAAGCTTATTAAAAAAAGATTTAGCTTTAATATATTCTGATGTTGTAGCCACTTCTTGTGGAGTTTACACAAAAAATAAAGTAAAAGGCGCTCCACTTACAGTAACTAAACAACATTTAATTAACAAAAAAGCTCAAGCCATAATCATTAATAGTGGAAATGCCAACACTTGTAATGGTGATGATGGTTTGTCAAAAGCAAATAAAATGACTCGCCTTTGTGCTAAAGCATTAAACATTAAAAATGATGATGTCCTAGTTGCTTCAACAGGAGTAATAGGTGTTCCTCTTAATATAGATGCAATAAAAGATGGAATTCCTCAATTAGTAGGTAATTTATCAGAAGATATTGAAGGTGCTAAAAATGCCTCTATGGCTATTATGACTACTGATACAATTCAAAAACAAGCTGGAATTACATTTGAAATCAGTGGTAAAAAAGTTACACTTGCTGCTATGGCTAAGGGTTCTGGTATGATTCATCCAAATATGGCTACTATGCTTTCTTTTATAACTACTGATATTTCAATATCCCCTACTTTATTAAAGGAAGCATTAAAGGAAAGTGTTAATGTTTCTTATAATAGAATAAGTGTTGATGGTGATTCTAGCACTAACGATATGGTTTTAATAATGGCAAATGGACTTGCTTCAAATGAAACTATAACTGAAAAAAATAATGATTATAATTTATTCTTAGAAGCATTAACCTCTTTAAATATTTATATGTCTAAAAAAATTGCAAAGGATGGTGAGGGAGCCACCAAACTTATAGAATGTACTGTAAAAAATGCTAATTCTATTGATGATGCTGAAACTCTTTCTAAAAGTGTAGTTACTTCAAGCCTTGTTAAAGCTGCAATCTTTGGCAGTGATGCTAACTGGGGAAGAATTCTTTGTGCACTAGGATACTCTAACGTAGACTTTGATCCTGAAAAAGTTGATGTTTCTTTTGCAAGTACTGCAGGAGAAATTCTTGTTTGCCAAAATGGTGCTTCTGTAAATTTTGATGAAGCTAAGGCAAAAGAAATTTTATTACAAGATGAAATTAAAATTTTAATAGATATGAAATTAGCTTCATCAGAAGCAACAACATGGGGCTGCGATTTAACTTATGATTACGTAAGAATAAACGGTGACTACCGCAGTTAACAATATATGGGTGGACCTCCGGGGTCAATCCATATTTTGGATTGACCCC
>ERZ791879.536-NODE-536-length-29013-cov-9.009358_pt1 | contig 29013 bp, 29 predicted proteins | sample MGYA00510162_ERZ791879 | MGnify/ENA primary metagenome ERZ791879 (study PRJEB30046, sample SAMN00792113) | human gut metagenome | study: EMG produced TPA metagenomics assembly of the A metagenome-wide association study of gut microbiota in type 2... | reverse complement strand
TTATATATAGATATTTAATTATACTATTTATTATTGTATAATTTATGTTAAAATATAATTTCGCCCTTATATAAATAATTATATATTTTTATATAGACTCATAAACGTTATTTTACTATATATATATCTATTACTGGAGGTATTTATATGAATCTAGAATCTTTGAGACTATTTCATAATGTAGCAACATTAAAAAGTATATCTAAGGTCGCTGCAGCTTCTCATATATCTCAATCTGCATTAAGCCAACAACTATCTAAAATGGAGGAAAAATTAGGTGTTACTGCCCTAATTAGAAGTAATAAAGGTGTTGAGTTAACAGAAGAAGGAAAAATAATAAATGATTATGCAAATGAAATATTATCTACTTACAATAGACTTATAGAAGAGTTAGATAAAATTCATTCTGAAAAAAATAGTTTAATTATTGAAACAACTTGTTTATCAGGTTATTATATTTTATCTAAATTTTTATCTAAATCATCTGGAAAAACTAATAACTTTTTTTATGATATTAATTATCAAACACAAAAAAAAATACATAGTAATTTAATTAATAATATTTGTGATATTTCAATTACATCAACAAAATTAACCGATCCTGATTGTACTTCATATTTATTAGGTACTGATAAATTAGTTTGCGTCTGCAATCCATCATGTAAATCAACTAATTTTAATAAGTTACCTTTTTTATTACTAAAGGATGATATTGATATAGAAAATAAAATTAATGATTTTATTGATTTAAATAATGTAATAATAAAAACAGATTCACTTCATACTATTTTAAGCTGTTTACTAATAGGTCCATCTATATCTATTTTACCTAAAATATGTGTTGAAAACGAATTAAAACAAGGTATTTTAAAGGAAATACCTCTACCTGAATTAGATAATATTACTTATAACTTATATTTAACTTATAAAAATGATATTAATAAAGTTTTAAAAGGTAAACTGTTAACATTAATTCGTAATTTTAAAACTCCATTTTTAGGTGATAATTAACTTATCATAATCTACGCTTAACATAAAAGCTATACTATTTCTTCTATAATAGTATAGCTTTTATACTTTATGTATTTATTACTTATATCTTCTCATTAATAATAAAAGGTGAATTCAAATTAATGAATTCACCTTCATAAAACCTTTAAATCTTAAAATAATAAATTTAATTATTTAACTTGATCTAAAGCTTCTTGAACTGCATCAACATATCCTTTAACTTTTATTGAAACACCTGATACTGCATCTGTGTGTCCAGCTTCATCAGTTATGTTGATTTTGCTTAAATCGAAATTATTTTCAACAATTGCTTCTTCTAATAAATCGATTTGTTCATGCCATTTCTTACCGTCATTTTTCATGTCATATGCACCTGAAGCTGAAGCTTCTGATTTCATTGTTCCATCAGCATTTTTAGTATCGATATTTACAGCTACTGGAGTTCCATTTTCTAAAGTTAATTCTACAATTGTAGTATCTTCTTCACCTGGTATTTCAACTGTTTTTACAGTAGCATTTTCTGTAGATGTTCCTTCTGTAGCTGCGTCTTCTGTCTTGCTTCCTCCACATCCTACAAATAAAGTACTAACTACCATAGTAGCCGCTGCTAATGCAACTAGTTTTTTATTTATCATTCGTTTATCCCCCTATTAATAAATAATTCGTATTTATTCTACAATATTCTTTTTGTAAAAGCAACACTTTATTTTAAAAACCTTTACTTATTATTATAAAAAAAAATATCTATTTTTATTGCTATTTCATCATTTTATACGCTTGTTTTTTTATATTTAATTATCTTTTATTTTTTATTTTTAACATTTTATTTGAATTATATTAATTTTTAATCAAAAAATTTTATCAACTTTTTGGTGTTATATATCTCTTTTTACATTAAATAGGTTGTATTTTTATTATTTTTGTTAAGTTTATAACTTAACAATTTCATTTTATTTCTTTTTTTTTATTTTTAATTGTTAATTATTATACTAATTCATCTAAAAATATATCTAATTTTTAATAAGTTGCCTTTCTTTAAACTGCGGTAACTTCTTTAAATGTCTAACCACAATATTTCCCGTTAATCCTACAAATATACCTGTTACTATCCCTGCCATAGATAATACTGGTAAATATAATGTAACCCCTATATTTTTTACTATAAAAGATGCAACTACAAGTTGTCCTATATTATGAAATACACCACCTGCAGCACTTACCCCAATAATTGAAACTTTTTCTTTAAATAATTCCTTAATTGCCACCATTATTAGAAAACTAAAAATAGATCCAACAAAACTAAACATAAATGAAGATAAATTTCCACCAAAAATAGTTGATAAAATATTTCTTAAAATTATTACTAAAAATGTTTCCTTATAACTATCCAATGTATACAATCCTATTACAATAATTATATTAGCTAGTCCTAATTTTGCTCCTGGCGTTATAAAAGGAACTGGTATCATTCTTTCAAACAAAGACAGTACTAAAGCCTGTGCAACTAATAAAGATATATATACCATTTTGCTTGTCTTCTTCATCTTAATCACTCCTAATGGGATAATATAACATCGTCGTCATCTACAAAACTACCTTTTATCTCTATCATAACTTTATTAGGTAAACAAACTAACGATTGTCCAACTCTACTTATTTTTCCTTGATAAATACATAAAGAATCTGGGCAATCTGCATCTATCATTCTTATAGTATCATCTTTTATAACTATTTTATTTTCATGTCCATCTAGGTTTATATCAATAATCTCTTCTCCTTTATGAGCTGATAGTGGAATCTTAGAATAAACTTCTCCCCCTACTGTTATTTCTGCATAAGTCATATCATACTTATATCCCATAACAGTACCAAAAACTATCTCTGGAATAAATGAGATTATTATTAATGCTATTATTATTACTATGTCTAACTTTTTAAACAAGAACTCACCTCCAAATTCTTAATTATAAGATTAAATATTTTTATACATAGCCAAGAATTATTATATACTTTCGAGAGGTTTTTTTCTACATATTTCAGTTTTTTTCGCTTTGTTGTAACATTTTTTCTCTTTTTCTCTTTAATTTTTTTTATTATTATAATACTATATTTAAAGACCTTATTTTCACTAATAATTTCTTTATGGAGGTATATATGTTAAAAATTAAAAATTTATTTTTTCCACTACTACTAATTTTTGTTACTACACTGATAGGATGCAACAAAAATACAACATCAACTTCTGAAGTGCTTTCAAGAACAGAGTTGTTTATGGGAACAGTAGTTAAAATAACCCTATATGATAGTAATGATTCAGCTATATTAGATAAAGCTTTTGATAGAGTAGCTGAAATTGAATCACTAGTTAGTATTAATGAAGCCGGAACCGAACTTGATAAAGTAAATGATTTCGCTGGAATTTCTCCTGTTGAAGTTACATCTACTACATATGAAATAGTAGAAAAAGGACTTGAATATTCAAAACTTTCTAATGGGGATTTTGATATAACTATAGGTCCATTAGTTAAGCTTTGGAATATAGGCTTAGATGATGCAAAAGTCCCTACGCAGGAAGAAATCGATTCAGTATTACCTTTAATAGATTATAATCTTTTAGAACTTAATGAGGAAAATCATACTATATTTCTAAAAAATAAAGGTATGATGATAGATTTAGGTTCTATAGCAAAAGGATATGCTGCTGATGAAATCTCTCGTATATTAACAGAAAATAATGTAAATAGTGCTATAATCGATTTAGGTGGAAATATTTATGCTCATGGTATAAAACCATCAGGACAGGATTGGAACATAGGTATTCAAAATCCTTTTAGTACTAGAGGAGATATTATAGGTGTCTTAAAAGTAAAAAATAAAACTGTAGTTACATCTGGTATATATGAGAGATACATTGAAAAAGATGGAGTAAAATATCATCATTTACTTAATCCAAATACTGGATATCCTTTTGAAAACAATATAGCTGGAGTAAGTATAATAACTGATAAATCTATTGATGCCGATGCACTTTCTACTACTGTATTTGCAAAGGGATTAGAAGAAGGATTAAAGTTTGTTGAAACCTTACCTAATGTTGATGCTATATTTATAACTAAAGACAATAAGGTTTATATTACTAATGGTATAAGAGATTCTTTTACACTAGAAAATGAAGATTTTACTTTAGAAAATTAATACTTAGCAAAAATAAAGAGCAAATAGGTTGGTTTACTATTTGCTCTTTATTATATTTAATTTCTCTTCCACTTACAAACAACAGCTTCAATATAATCTAAAATTATAAATAATATTAACCCCAAAATACTTAATATTACAATTCCAGAATACATATCTATATAATTTATTCTTGTCCATGCATCTTGAATAAAATATCCAATTCCCATACTAGTTCCATAAGCCTCTGCAAAAAATAATACTGAAAATGCAGTTCCTATAGATAATCTTATATTAGTTAAAACTTCTGGTAATATGGCAGGCAAAGTAACATGATAAAATTTTTGAATTCTTGATGCCCCTAAACTTATTAATGGATTATAATTCACCTTTTCAACATTTATAACTGAATCTCTTACTGAAACTATAACTTGGAATACAGTTATTAAAACAACAATTGTTATTTTAGAACCATCCCCAAGACCATACAAAGTCATTACTACTGGCAATAATGCTGTCTTAGGAATTGGGTATGCAAAATATACTAATGGATTTAATATCTTATTAAATTTTTCTGAATATCCCATTATTAATCCAATTATACTTCCTATAAAAAAGGCTAATAATAATCCAATAAATATTCTGTATAGACTGGCTACAATGTGAACATAAAAACCATTTTTAAATAGCTCAGGCAAATGTAAATATATCTTATCTGGAGTAGGCAAAATTCTTGAGTTCATAACAATAGCACAAATATACCATAATATATTTAATATTATAAATCCCTTTATAAAACTCCATATTTTCTTTAAGGCAGTCAATTATCCCACCCCTTTTTAATTAAATTCTTTATATGAAGATATAATTCTAAATATTTTTTTTCTTCTCTATACTTCTTATTATTGAACATAGGATTATCTATTACTTCTATTATTTCACCTGGTGTGTTACTCATTATAATTATTTTCTTCCCCATATATATTGCTTCATCAATACTATGTGTAACAAAAAAAGTATTTATTTTATTTTCACTCCAAATATTTAAAAATAATTCTTGAGCCTCTTCTTTAATAATTGCATCTAAGGCAGAAAAAGCCTCATCTAATAGCAAAATATCTGGCTTCATCAAAAAACTTCTTACAATAGCTACACGCTGCTTCTGTCCACCACTTAACTCACTAGGATATCTTTTTTTCAAATGATATATATTTAACTTTTTCATAAGAGTATCCATTTTTATTAAAATATCATCATTTATTTTTTCCTTTTTTATTTTAAAAGATAAAAGACAATTTTCCTCTACTGTTTTCCATGGTAAAAGTCCAAAATTTTGCGGAATCAATCCTATCTTATGAATATGAGGGCTTAAGCCCTTTGAATCTAAAAGAACTTCACCCTCATACTCAGTTATTATTCCCGATAGTACATTTAATAGGGTAGACTTTCCACAGCCTGATGGCCCTATTATTGCACATATATCGCTATTATGTACATTAAGATTTATTTTATTTAATGCTTTTATATTTTCTCTTTTAGACTTATAGAAAACAGATAAATTTTTTATCTGTATCATATATATCTCCTTAAACTATTTTATACCTACATCACTCATTACATCTTTAGCTGTGATATCTTTAGTTAATAATCCTTTTTCTTTAGACCAATCTAATACATTTTGAACATTTTCTTCTGCTGGTAAATAATTTGTTTTAAACTCAGGTAATACAATATTTCCTCTCATATCTTCTGAATATCCTACAGTTGATATTATTATATCTTCATACTCACTTATATCATTAGAGTTTATGAACTCTATAGCTTTATTATAAGCATTGTAGAACCCTTTAATAGCATTAGCATCTTTATCAATTACTTCTTGTAAGAATGCTGTTACTGAAATCATTATATCTTTATTATATATTTTAGTAATTTCTACACCACCATCTGCAACTGCTGTATCATTAAAAGGTGCTGGTAATATAGCAGCATCTATTTGATTATTTTTTAAAGCTTCAAGTCTAGCTGGCATTGCTGGTATTGCAACTTTTTCTATATCAGATACTTCTAGTCCATTTGATAACGCTATATCATCTGCTAAATATTCTATCATTGTATTTTTTGATATACCTACTTTTTTGCCTTTTAAATCGCTTAAACTAGTTATTCCAGAGTCTTTTCCTGCAACTAATGTCCACGAACCATTTGTAGTTCCAGTAATTTTCATATCTATACCTGAATTTTGATAAATAGAAATAGCAGTTTCATCACATAGTACTCCATCTAATTCTCCAGCTTGAAGTGCAGCATCTCTATCGTTAGCTGCCTTAAATATTTGAAGATCTAAATCTACTCCTTCTTCTTCAAAATATCCATTTTGTTCAGCTATTACTAATGGAACTGCATCAATTGATCCCATTACTCCTACTGTTAATTTTGTTTTTTCTGTTTGTACTTCTTCTTTTTTATTTCCGCATGCAACCATAGATGCTGTCATAACAGCTGTCATAGCTAGCGCAATTATTTTCTTAAGTTTCATACTCTGTATCCTCCCATTTGTTAAATAAATTATTATCTATATTAAGATAATTTAGTATTTTTCCTACCATGAAATTAACTAAATCATCAATTGTTTGTGGATGATTATAAAATCCTGGCATAGCAGGTATAATAGTCGCACCTATTCTTGATAATTTATACATATTTTCTAAATGTATTGCATTAAATGGAGTTTCTCTTGGAACTATTACTAATTTTCTTCCTTCCTTTAAAGCTACATCTGCAGCTCTACATAATAAATTCTTAGATAATCCATGACTTACCTCCGCCAATGTTCCCATAGAACATGGAACTATAATAACAGCATCAAATCCATGCGACCCACTAGCTACTCCTGAAAATAAATTATTATTATCTTCAAGTTTTACATTACTATATGTATTTTTAAGTTCTTCAACCCACTTTTTTAAATCTAAAGAAAGCTCATAATTAAAGACCTGTTTACCTTTATCCGTAGAAATTATATTAGTTTGTATTCCCTTACTTACTAAAACTTCTATAAGTCTTTTAGCGTAAATACTTCCACTTGCTCCAGTAATTCCAACTACTATTTTTTTCATAATACTACTCTCCTAAATTAAACAATCAATTAATCCACTTAGTAAGAATACTATGCTTATTACTTGGTTTATACTATAAGATGCTATCTTAACATTTTTTAAATTATCTGCACTAATCATTTTATGTTGTATTATAAATAAAACTATATTAATACTTAAACCTATATAGTATATAATTCCTAACTCAGGTGATAATACTCCTACAATAAATAAAAATATTACTGCTAATATATGAAACACAGATGATATTTTTAACGCATTTTCAACTCCAAATCTAGCTGGAATTGAATGTATTCCGTTCTTAGTATCAAAATCATAGTCTTGAGCTCCATAAATTATATCAAAGCCAGCTACCCACAATGTGTTAGCCGCTCCCATAACTAAAGGAATTAATGATACTTTCCCTGTAACCGCAAGCCAAGCTCCTACCGGTGCCGCTGCTGAAGTTACACCTAATACTAAATGACACATCCAAGTAAATCTTTTCGTATAAGAATATATAATCATTAAAAATAAGGCTATTGGAGATAATATTAAGCAAATAGTATTTAGTTTCCATGCAGCAAAAACCATAATTCCAAAACATATAGCAACAAATATTAATATTTCTTTCTTATTCATTAAACCTTGTGGTAATTGCCTAGTTGCTGTTCTAGGATTTCTTGCATCAATTTCAGCATCAATTACTCTATTTAAAGCATTAGCTCCAGTTCTTGCTCCCATAAAAGCAACTAATATCCAAAATATAACCATAGGCTTTAATTTACCTTCTCCAGCCAATAACATTGATATTAAAGCAAATGATAATGAAAATATAGTGTGAGAAAACATTACTAATACTCCATAATCATTTATCTTTTTAAATATTTTTCTCAAATCCGTATTCACTCCATCTCTTAGCTACCTTTTTCTTTATATCTTCAGACATAACTATATCATCAGGCCATTCTCTATTATGTCCTTCTTCTTTGAACTTCTTCGTTGCATCAATTCCTAAACGATGACCAAAACAATCCTCATTATCAAAATTAACTTCTTCAATTAACAAATCTCTTTTAGCATCTATGTTATTAAATACTTTCCAAGCTACTGTTGAAATATCATTTGCATCAACATCTTTATCCACGACAATTAAGAACTTATTATATTTCATATCTTCATGGTTCCATAGCTCTTTAATTAACTTTTTGGCGTCATTTGGCTCACTTTTATTTATTGATACAATTAATGCTCCTTGCATAGCTCCACTTATAGGATAATTAAAACTAGTTATTTTTTCATGACTTTCTAGATACTTATCTAACTCTAATGAGCTTTTAACTTGGCAATTCCATCTAATATCATTACCTTCAGCTTTAAATTTCTTAGTAGCATCTATTCCTAATCTATATCCATAATGATCATTTGCTGATGCATGATCTAAAGCATCTAGTGGTCCTTCTGAAAACACTAAATCCTTCTTCATATCTATTGATTCAAAGACCTGTTTTGTGACAGCCTTTATATCATGAGGATTAATTGTCTCATCTACTACTATTATCATTTTTGCATACATCATTTGACCCATTCCCCATAGTGAGTTCATAACCTTCTTCCCGTGACCTGGGAATCTTTTCTTAATAGAAACTATTACACAGTTATGAAATACTCCTTCAAATGGTAATGAGTAATCCACTATCTCAGGATAAATCATTTTTAATAATGGTAAAAATGCACGCTCTGTAGCCTTACTCATATAACAATCTTCCATAGGCGGTCTACCTACTATAGTCGTTGGATAAACTGCATTCTTTTTATGAGTTATACATGTTACATGAAATACTGGATACATATCAGCTAAAGAATAATACCCTGTATGATCTCCAAATGGTCCTTCTAATCTCAAAGGTTCATTTACATCAACATATCCTTCTAGCACAAACTCTGCATCAGCTGGAACATATATATCATTAGTTATTGACTTAACCATTTTTACTGGCCATTTTCTTAAATATCCAGCAAACATCATTTCATCAATCATTTTAGGTAATGGTGCAATGGCTGAAAATGTAATTGCAGGATCACAGCCTATAGCCACTGAAACTGGCATCTTACCACCTAATTTACGATACTTATCATATATCTCTCTTCCATCTTTATGCCAATGCCAATGCATTCCTGTAGTATTCTTATCATATATTTGCATACGATACATACCAGTATTTTGTACCCCTGTATCTGGGTCTTTAGTCATTACTAATGGTAATGTAATAAACTTTCCTCCATCATCTGGCCAACATTTTAAAACTGGTATAGTAGATAAATCCGGATCATGCTCTATTACTTCCTGACAAGCACCTTTTATAGGAAGTCTCCATGGTAATACCGCTAATAATCTTGTCAAACTTGGTATAGACTTAATTAACTTAGGTATTTTTATATAATTTTGCATATTAATTAAATTAGCTATATCTTCTTCAACTTCTTCTAATTTATCTACACCAAGGGCTAAACTCATACGTTCGTAACTTCCCATAGCATTAATTAATACAGGATATTTAGAGCCTTTAACATTTTCAAATAACAATGCCGGTCCAACTTCTTTAGAGATTCTATCAGTTATTTCTGTTATCTCTAAATCTGAATCAACTTCAGCTGTTATACGCTTTAATTGTCCTTTACTTTCTAGCACCTTCATAAAGGCTTGTATATCTTTAAAAGGCATATTTTCCTCCTTAGTTAAATCATAATATATTAATCTGATAATTTATTTTATCTTTAAATATTTAGTTTACATATGTATTTTTATTGTCTTTAATATTATAATTATTAGAAAACATAATATTAAAGGAGATTTATATGTTACATATATCAGAAAAATTTAAAAATCATGAGATTAATTGTAAGGCTATTAATATAGGTAATGATTGGAATATAACTATATATGGTGGTGATATTCCACATATAGGTGCCGTTGCAGTTGGTATTCCTGTAGCTTTACCTCACGATATAAATAAATTAACCTCATCTTCATCATTAATAACAGTACCTGGTCATAAAGAAGATGAAATAGTAAATAAATCTGCAAAATTATTAGCAAAGCAACTTAATACAACTGTGGTTGTATCTTGTGGTATACATATAAAAAATATTACTTTTGATGAAATCAATATATTAAATAATATTATAGATAACTTAATTACTAAATTATCTATTAATATAAAAAGCTATAAAATTTAAGAAAATACAGCTGCTACAACTAGTAACAGCTTATTTCTTTTATTTAAGTTCACTTAATACTTCATCTAATTCATTTATCATATCTTTAATATTTTGCTCATTTATTACTAAAGGTGGTTGGAAGGCTAATACATTTCTTCCAATTCCATTTTTACCTATTATAAATCCTTTATCCTTCATTTTTTCTAATATAATATCAGTTTCCTCTGAAGCTTGCTCGCCGTTTTCTTTAACCAACTCAGCTCCTAACATTAATCCAATTCCTCTTACATCTTTTATTAAAGGATATTTAGATTTTAATTTCTCTAATTCACTCTTTAAAATATCACCTAGCTTTTTAGAGTTTTCACATAAATTATATTTTTCAATATAATCTAAAACTGCCATTGCCGTTGCTGATGAAACCGGATTTCCACCTAATGTAGATGCTGATGGTTTAGTAAACTTTTCTGATATTTTATCATTAGTACAAAATGCTGATATAGGCATTCCATTTCCTAATGCTTTTGCTACAGTCATAATATCAGGTACAATATCATAATTTTCTATAGCAAACATTTTACCTGTTCTTGCAAATCCTGTTTGTACTTCATCAATTATTAATAATATCTCATTCTTTTCTAAAAGATTTTTTAATTCTTTGAAGTACCATATAGGCGGAGTTATTATACCACCATTACCTTGTATTGGTTCAGCTATTAAGGCTGCAATTTTATTAGCACCTCTCTCATTAATAATTTTCTCAATATCTTTTAATGATTCTCTTGCTGCTGTTTCTATATCACCATTACAATCCCAAGTATTTTTTGCAAAATGTATTGCTTGAGATAAGTCTGGGTCAGCTCTCCACATAGGAATTCCCGTTGCACTCATTGTTAAATATGTTCTACCATGTAATCCATTATTAAGAGCAATAAATTCATTTTTTCCTGTATATAATCTAGCTAATAACATTGCTCCTTCATTTGCTTCTGATCCAGTACAACAGAAAAATACTCTTTTTAAATCTCCTGGTAAAATCTTAGACATTCTTTCTGCTAAATTTACCATTTGTTCAGTTAAATATATAATAGTAGTATGTTGAAGAGTTTGCATTTGTTTAATTGTTACATCTAATATTTCTTTATTACAATGTCCACAATTCATTACAGATACTCCCGCGAAGAAATCTACATATTCTTTTCCATCACTATCATATAAATATTGCATATCTCCCTTAACTATTTCTGGAGGATTTTTGTAAAAGTGATTTCCCCAAGATGAAGGAAATAAATATTCTCTCTTTTTTTCTATTATCTTATTTGCACCTATCATATTTATAGCCTCCTTAGTTAAATTGCATTGCTCCTAAAGTAAATCCTAAACAGTTATATTTTAAGCTATCAAATATATGATCACATTGCTCTAAATTTTCAATAGCTTCCTTATATGCTCTTATTACTTTTCTTAATGTTTCATTTTCATAATGACATCCTTCTATTCTAAAAATTGATGCACCTAGGTTACTTAATTCTTTTAAAATTGGCATATAGCATAATTCTTTTGATAATAACATATGATTATTTCCGTTATTATCCCTGTAAATAGGATGTTCATTTCCTTTATCATCTATAAGTAATAAAACATTTTTATCATTATATTTTCTATTAGCTTCTTTAACTGGCTCTTTAACTTTTGTATTTTCATATAAATCATGGCTCATATACATAACTACCGGTGAACCATGTACAATTATTTCTAATGGTAATACTGATTTTAATAATGCTTCTTTAGTATTATTAACTGGTGATTCACATGATAATGCACCTATACTTAATCCCTGACTCTTATAAAAATCTGCTGAAATTGCATTATATATGTTTAATGAATAATCACCTATTAATTCTAATCCTAAATCTTTAAACTTATTTATTGCTCCTAAGTTTGTAACTAATAATCCATCTATACCTAAATCATTATTTCTTAATAAATGATTATATTTAGAAAAATCATCTTCATACATCATTCTTGGAAGCCCTAAATATATTTTAGATTGCTTCTTTTTACTTGTAATGCTAATTATCTCTTCTTTACTAAAAGGAAGATTTGGTTCAAATACCTCTCCTGAAAGATATATTCTTTCTACTCCTTCTTCAATTGCAATTAGCGCTGCTTCATAATTATTTACTTTAACTGATATTTCTGGCTTATTATCTATTTTACTTTCAACTTTTAATAATTCCTTAATTTCAGTTACTCTATCATTATTTATATCAAATTCATCTACTGGTTTACTAAATACTTTTCCTGTACTATAGAATTTTCCTGTACCTTCATATCTCTCATTTATATTTGATAAACCTGGATTTCCAAAAGCATATGCTGTTGAAAAATCTCTTTTTCTATTTTCAAATAATTCTTTTGCATGTTTTCTTCTATTATATAAAATTGGATCATCTATATATCTATCAATTGCATCGCTGTAATAGTTAATTAAATCTACTAAATACTCTGCATCTCTCATTCTACCTTCAATTTTAAATGAAACTACACCTGCTTCAATTAATTCTGGAATATTTTCATACATATACATATCTTTTACAGCTAGTGGGAAAGTAGTATTGTATTCTTGACCTTCTTTATTAATTTTATATCCCCATCTACAAGGCTTCATACATAAACCTCTGCTTCCACTTTTCCCAAATAACATTCCACTATACATACATTGAGCTCCGTGAGCTACACACATATCTCCATGAACAAAATATTCAAATTCCATATTTGTTCTTACAGAAAATTGTTTTATAGTTTTTAAATCTATGTCCCTAGAAGTAACTACTCTTGTTACTCCTAATTTTTCTAATACTTTAATAGTTTCAAAATTATGTACATTCATCATTACTGATGAGTGAATATTAAGTTTTAATCCTAAATCTCTAATTACTTTAATAACACTCATATCTTGTATTATTAGAGCATCTGGACCTATCTTCTCTAAATATCTTAAATATTCTTCAGCTTGCTTTAAATCATCTGAACTTAATAAATTATTAACTGTTATGTATATTTTCTTACCTAATGAATGTGCTATGTTTATAGCTTCTTCTAACTCTTCATTTGTGAAATTAAAATCTTTTCTGTGCATACGCATATTAAATATTTTTCCACCTAAATAAACAGCATCTGCACCACTATGTATTACCTTCTTAAATATATCAAAATTACCTACTGGAGCTAATAACTCAACTTCTTGCCCATTAAAAAATCTACTCATATTGCCCTCCTTATATATTATCTAAAGGCATAATATCCATAAATTAATAAATTCTATCTAATAACCCTTTTGTTATTTCTAATAAAATTTCTCTGTACTCATTTTCTGGTAAAGCCTTTATTTGTTTATATGCTTTATTTGTATATTTTTTAGCAATTTCTCTTGCTTTATTTACACCATCATATTTGTTTACTAACTTTATTATTTCTACTACATCATCTTCTGTATAATCACTTTTTTCTAATATATTAACTAATTCACTTGGCTTATTTTCAAGAGCTATGATTAAAGGTAAAGTATATATTCCTTGTTTTAAATCATTAGCTGAATTTTTACCTATACTTTCATCACTACCAGTATAATCTAATATATCATCTATTATTTGAAAAGCCATTCCAATATTATGACCTATCTCCCAAAAAGCTCTAGATAATTTTCTAGAACATCCACTTTCAGATGCACCTAAAAATAAGCTTAACGAAAATAACTCAGCTGTTTTTCCTGATGCTCTTTTTAAATACTTTTTAACTGATACATTTTTATCGAATCTAGAATTTAGCTGATCTATTTCACTCATACATATTCTTGACATTGTCATAGTATCTATTTGTACACTATCTAATGACCCTACACCTGCTAATACTTTAAAGCAGACACAAAAAAGATAATCTCCTATATAGACAGCATAATTCTTTCCATATTTAGATTGTACTGTTTCTTTCCCTCTTCTTAATGTTGCTTCATCTATTATATCATCATGAACTAATGTTGCCATATGAAACATTTCAACTACAGAAGCCAAAGCTCTAGCTTTTTTTTCTTCATAATTTCCAAACTTTGATGATAATATTACAAAAGCAGGTCTAAGCATCTTTCCACCAGAATTAAGTAATTCTAATATAGATCCTTCTACAACCTTATCTCTACACTTAGCATTTTTTTCTATTATTTGTTTAACTTCTTTAAGCTCTTTATTAACTTCTGGGTACTTACTCCACAATTTATGCATTCTATCAACCTCATAATCACCTTTAAAATAATAATTATTACTTTTATCTTTTGATTTTTTCTATATATTTATTTTTAACTATAAAAAAAATATATAATAGTTTGGGCCAGACTTTATAAAAGCCTGGCTCAATATTAATTTTAACTATTATATATATTATTTTGCTACTTTTTCTGTACCATGTTCTATATATATAGGTGTTCTCTTACCTATCCAGAACTCTTTAGCTATCTTATGTATCCAAGGCATTACATAATAGTCTAAACCGAATGTTCTACCTGCACCTGACATTAAAGCGATTGAACCGAAGAAATACCATAATATATCCCATCCAGCCATTGCAGATAATACAAAGTTACAAACCATAAATGCAGATGCTGCACTTGCTAAGAAAGTAAATAAACCAACAATTAAAGCTAGTCCCATTCCTATTTCCATAATTACAACCATTGTTTGGAATAATGTTGCCATTTCTGGAGTTGGAATCATTACTTGCATTATAGATTCATAGAACTTAGGCATTTTTTGTAAAATTGGTGTTGCATATTCAACAGCAGTATCCGCTGCTTCTGATGCTCCTGCTGTAGCATCTTGTAACCAAGAGAAAGGCATATTTATGTTTCCAGCCTTTAACCAGCTATCTGAACCAATTGCTATTTTTACTTTATCAAAATCAAAGTTTGAAATAGCTTTAATATTAGCTTCCCATAAAGATTCACCAAAGAACTTCTTAAGCCCTTCAATTAACCATAAGCATCCTATAAAAACTCTTAAAGGTACTAACCAAAGTCTATTTCCTTTAGATGATAAATGACCTCTCATTATAGATCTTCTATCTTTCATTCCAAAGAATTCATGTTGTAAATAGCAATATACTGCATTTACATCATTAACTCCAAATAAATAGTACATATTTACTAAATGTTTCATAACCATTGCTATAAATCCTGAAAGCTTAACTCCCATTAAGTTAGCAACACCATATCTACCACCAATTGATACCATGAATCCATGATAATTTGATTTAAATTCAGTTTTCTTATCTGAATTCTCAATTGAAGCTATTATATTTTTAACAGCTGTAACTGCAGTTTGCTCAGCAGCTTCAACTATTTGTGGGTTAGGTTTACCAGCTTCTTCTTCATAGTAAGCTATATCTCCTACAACATATACATCCTTCTTACCTATAGCTTCCATGTACTTATTAGCTTCTAATCTTCCAGCTCTAGCAGTTTTTAATCCGTATTCTTTAGCTTCTTGATTAGCTTGAACACCACAAGTCCATATTAAAGTTTGTGTTGGTATTGTTTGTCCATTTTTTAACGTAATACCATTTGATGATACTTCAACTATTGGTGAATCCTTAAGTACTTCAACACCATGCTTAACCATATATTTTTCAGCCTTATCAGCTTGCTTTCTGTCAAGCATATTTAATATTGTAGACATAGCTTCAACAACTAGAAGTCTTACTTCGCTTTCATCTACTCTATAATCATGAGCTAATTTAGTTTTCCATTCTAATAATTCACCAGCCATTTCTATACCAGTAAATCCTGATCCTGCTACTACGAAAGTAAGCATTTCTTTTCTCTTAGCATCATTCTTTTCATAAGATGCAGCTTTAAATCTTGATTTAATGTGCTCTCTTATTTTTAAAGCATCTTCTAAAGACCATAAAGTAAATCCATTTTCTTTAACTCCTGGAACTCCAAAGAATGCTGGCTCACTACCAGTTCCTACTATTAAGTAATCGTAATCAAAGCTACCATCTTTAGTTGTTACTACCTTTTTATCTGTATCAACATTTTCTATATAGTCTACAACAACATTAACTTTAGTTCTGTGGAATATCTTGCTTAACTCAATCTTAACAGACTCCTCTGGAACTCTTCCACCTGCAACTTCATGTAATTCTGTCATTAGTGTATGGAACGGGTTCTTATCTATTAATGTTATTTCTACATCATTATTTTTCTTGTACTTTTTTGCTAATTTCTTAGCTGCATGTACACCTGCGTATCCAGCCCCTAAAATAACTATCTTTTTAGACATTTGTTTTTCCTTCCCTTCTGATTTTATAAAATAAACTTTAGTCATTACAATTCCTATAACATTTTATATTCATTTATTTATAATGTCCATAGTGAAATTTTTAACTATCAATTTTCAGAATAATATAACTTTTAAAACTTAAAGTATATCTTAAGGCGCTAATTGTACTGATAATAGCTATTTTCCAATACTCCTTTCCTTCATTTTGCTATTAATAATTCTTATGTTACATTAAATATAAGATTAACCCTTATAATGAATTTATTTCAAATAATTATAAAAAAAAGATTAAGGTGAAGCAATTCCTTAATCTTTTTTTGATTAGATATGTTTAAATTTATCATTGTAAACGTTTTAAATCTTGTGTATACCATCTACTTTTTCAATTATTATAACTTGCCCAAAAAATTTATTAGTTACTACAGTTTTTCCAAGAAAAAAATTTCCACTTGCATTTTCTATAATATCTTTAATTAAAAAATTATCTGTATGTTCAGTTGATAAAATCCCTCTCTTAGCTCCACATTCTATTAACATACATCTATAAGTTTCTACATATTCCTCAAGTAAATCTCTTCTATAAATTTTCCCCTTTTTTAAAGAACCATACCTAATTATCTCTTCTAATTCTTTCACAATAATCCCCTCCTATACCTTATTATGAATTTACAATATTTATATTAATTAAAATATTTAACTTTTTACTTATTCTATTTTAATAAATATAATGATTTAAATAGACCTAATAAAGTAATGTTCTTTTTACTATCATTATTCTAAAATTAACTATGTAATATTCTTTCTCAATATAAGTTAAATTTTATTACACTAAGATATTATACTATATTCACTTTTCTAATTATTTATGTATAACTTTTCTTTAAAATGCCTAACTAAATTAATATAAAAAGAAGTCATTTATACTTCTTATAAATAACTTCTTAATTACTCAATATCATTAATATATCATAAAAATTAATTATTTTTATTTTTTCTTCTTTTTACATAATAAATAATAGATATAACTATTATTAGAATAATTACTACTAGTACAATCACTATATTAGATATATTAGGAACATTAAATCCTATCATTATACTATTATTTTCATTTAAATCATTTATAGTATATGAATACTTTACAGTCTTATCACTAACTATCTCCTTAGAATTCGTATCTACTATTTTAACAGGCATAGATATTGATAAGTTTACTGGAATATCACCTATTAAGTTAGCTATATTTTTATTTATCAATGTTCCTAAATCTAATCCTAGGTTATTATTTATATTATTATTTATATAGTCACTAATAATATCTATTGCACTATCATTTAGTTTAAGTGTTACTTTATATTCATTTTTAAAAATTCCTTTATCTTCAACTTCAATTATACTAAAATAATCACTACTTAAATTAGATACTTCATTAAGTTTAACTTTATCAGTTGATATATCAACCTCTTCTGTATTTAAGCTTCCTTCCTTTGATTTAATTATTTCTCCAAAATGTATTTTATCTGGAATTTTATCCTTAACCTCAGTAATAACTTTTGATAATAAATCATTATCTACTAACTTATTTATAGTATCATCATAATATATTTTTATCTTAGTATTGCTAGTGCCATCTATATTAATAGAAGTATCACTACTTATTTTTGCTTCACCACATCCAATTAATATGAATACCATACTCATAATTAAAAATAAAACTAGTATATACTTTTTTAGTTTTCTCATATCTCCTAACTCCTTTCTTTATAAAAGTGACCATATTATTAGTATAATTAATTTTTATCTTTTTTAATATATTTTATAAATATTTCTAGATATTTATAAAAAAATCACAATACCAACATAAAATATTTTTATTATTTGCTGGTATTGTGACTAATTTTATTAATTATTTTTTATAATATTTCAACTACGCTACCTTGCTGTAATGATTTTTTTACATCTATAACTCTTTGGTTAGCTGATCCTCTATACTTAAGCATTATATCTCTTTTATCAAGTTGAAATTTGCCATCTATTAGAACTTCTACTTCCTTTAATAACTCTAATCTTTTAGGATTAGATATTATTTCTTCAAATTTATATCCTGACCATAGCCATATAGGTTTATTAGTTTCTGTTTTTATTCTTCTTAAAAGATTTAATAATGTATCATCCATTATTTGCTGCATAGGTTCTCCACCTAATATATTTACACCTTTTATTTGTCTACTTTTAGTTAACTCAATGAATTCATCTTCTGTTTCTTTTGTAAATTCATTTCCATAATTAAAATCTTGTTGCTCTTTATTAAAACATCCTTCACAGTTATGTGTACATCCACTTACAAAAAGTGTTGTACGCACTCCAGGACCATTTGTTACATCTAACTTTCTAATCTTAGCATATTTCATGATAAATACCTCCTATTTCATTAATAAGATTTACTAATCTATATAATAAATATCTAATCTTATCCATTCATATACATAATACTTCTCCATTATAATCACCGCATTAAGTATTGACGAATATACTAATTATTATGCAAAAAATGAGAGGATTCCCTCTCATTTTTTATAAATGAAGAACTCTATCTCCAATTTCAGCAGTTCTTCCTTTATTCCAATATGAACTTCCTATATCCATAATACCGTTGGTTTCCCAATACTTTAACACCTAATTAAAGGTCGGAGTAGACTATCCCTTTACATAACTAATATATGCATTACCATTATAGTCGTTGAGCCTTATCCATATCTATCGACTTAGGAGCTTGGTTGCGGATTGTCCAATCAAAATACCTTTTTACCATACCTAAGCAATTACTCTTAGCCACTATTTAATTTCTTAAATAGATTGGTAGTATTAAGCTCTAAGGATTTTCCCGCAGTTTCGATAATTTTACGTGAGCCTATATAGTTAACCCACAAGTTCTTCTCATAACTTGTAATTCACTTTCATCATCATTTCCACATGATGGACAGTGCCAAGTTAAGCTTTCCTTATCTAATTGCATTTCACCATTAAATCCACACTTGAAACAAAGATCGGATTTAGTATTGATTTCTGCATATTGAATATTATGATAAATAAAGTTAATTATATCTTCAACAGCTTCAAGATTTTTATTCATATCTGGTACTTCTATATAAGAAATACATCCTCCACTACTTATTGAATGGAATTGTGATTCAAATTTTAATTTACTAAATGCATCTATCTCTTCACAAACATGAACATGATATGAATTAGTATAATATAATCTATCAGTTACATTTGGTATTTCTCCAAATCTTGCTTTATCTATTCTACAGAATCTGTATATTAAACTTTCTGCTGGAGTTCCATAAAGTCCAAATCCAAGACCTGTTTCTTCTTTCCATTCTTTACATTTCTCGTCCATATGTCTCATAACTTCTAGAGCAAATTTTTCTCCCTCTTCTGAAGTATGACTCACACCTAACATTGCTTGAACCATTTCTGCTATACCTACATATCCAAGTGAAAGAGTAGAGTATCCGTTTTTCAATAACTTATCTATTTTTTCACCTTTCTTAAGTCTTGCTATAGCTCCATGTTGCCAATGTATTGGACTTGAATCTGAAGTTACTCCAAGTAACATTTTATGTCTAGTTAATAATGCATCTTTACAAAGTTCTAATCTTTGATCTAGCATTTCCCAGAACATTTCCATATCTTTATCAGCTATTATAGCTATTTGTGGTAAATTTAAGCTAACAACCCCTTGGTTAAATCTTCCATACCACTTATAGTTTCCATTCTCATCTTTCCAGTTAGACAAGTGTGAACGACAACCCATTGGAGGGAATGTTTCACCTTCATAATTTTCTCTCATTATCTTTGCACTTTGATAATCAGGTACTAATCTCTTAGCTGTACATTTAGCTGCAAGCTTAGTTATATAATCATACTTTCCACCTTCAAGACAATTATGCTCATCAAGAACATAAATTAACTTAGGGAATGCTTCTCCAATTTCTTGACCTTTGTAGTTTTTCATTCCTTCAAGTCTTTGTCTTATCATTTCCTCACAGATCATTGCCATTTCTTCTTCATATGGGTGACCTTCTTCTATCTCTAAGTAAATTGTACTAAATGGAGCTTGCGTGCTCCCAGTATGTTTTCACATACTACAGACTATCTCTTCACCCTCGTCTTATTTCGTTAGGGTGGACGGCACTTCCCATATAGGAGTTTCACCTATACAGTACGCTTTTCATAATCCCATAAGGATTGTATAAGCTAGTCGTTACACCTTTAAGAGAATTGCTTCTCAAACTTGGCTCGGTATTAACATATCTTGGAATTATATATATTGCCATCTAAATCCAGCAAAAGTTTTATTTTTACCTGTGCAGGCCTTTGAAAGATTTCCACTCTTATATCCTTGATAGTGAAACTCTGCAATAGTTGCATTTTCAAATATCTCTCCAGTATCAATATTTTTAACTTTCTTTGCCTTAACAGATGCTGCATTTTCTGGCTCTATTATTCTATTATCTTCATCTAAATATCTGTATACATTTCCTTTAGTTGATCCTCTAAGACCTCTACAAACAGCACATACATGCGAAAAATTAGCTTTATCATATCTTGCTGCCTCACTTGCACTTCCAAATATCATATTGGTAGTAATATTAATTACTTTTTTAGAAGTCGGAGATAATATTAGTTGCCTTATAAATAATCATTCTTATCACCCAAGACTTAGCTTTCACCGATAGCACTATGTATATACATAGCACACCCTACATTTATAGGTTCACCGCCTTATACTCTATGATATTTCTAACATAGACAGCCTAATTGACCATTTGTTGTTTGCAACGTAGATAATTGATATCTTATAGTTTGAACTCCATCTTTAAGTTCTTTCATCTTAATGTCTTTAGCTAACTTAGTAGCAAGTTCTTCATCATTAAGCATTTCCATATAGTGCTTATATGCTTTATCTTCTGTTACCTTAAGATATTTAGCTAAATGCTTAATAGTAATACTTTGACCACCATATTGATTAGATGAAACTTGAGCAATTATTTGTGTTGCTACTGTACATGCTGTTCCAAAACTCTTAGGCTCTTCAACTAATTTTTCATTAATTACAGTCCCATTAGTAAACATATCTTCTAAGTTTATTAAACAACAGTTAAACATTGGAGATATAGTATAATCCATATCATGCCAGTGAATTGCTCCTTCATCATGAGCTTGAACTATATGCGCAGGAATAAGTTTTCTTCTTGCAATATCCTTAGATACTTCCCCTGCAATTAAATCTCTTTGTGTTGCAGATACTACAGGATTCTTATTTGAATTTTCCTTCATTACATCTTCATTCTTTTTGCTTAGTAACTCTAATATGCTATCATCAGTAGTATTAGTATTTCTCTTAAACTCTTGTACAGCTCTGTAACCTTCATAAGCTCTTGCAGTTTCAGCTTGTCCGTAGTGAACTAATCTGTCGTACACATAACTTTCTATTTTATAAATAGTTGCTACTTCATCTTGTTTACTAAAATACTTTTCAGCGTCATTTGCTATTAATCTTGCAATATCAGCTAAAAGTATTCCACTACCATTTTTCATCGACTTAGTTATAGCTTCTCTTATTTTATTCTTGTCGAACTCTACTGTACTTCCATCCCTTTTAATTACTTTCAATTAATACCACTCCCTAAACTTCAGTATATTTTAAATACTCACTACTAATAAAATAAGTTATTAATTTAAAGGCTAATTATACACTAATCGATATTTATTTTCATAATACTATATAGTCGATTATGTTAAATAAACTTTCAAATATATCTTTTTTTAACCTTTTCCTTTAAAATAATACTCATTTTAATTTGTATTATGTAATTCAATTTTTGAGAATTAACATAAAAAAATAGTGCTTGTATTAATACTAATAACCTCAAATACACAACATATTGTACTACCTTTTCTTCTTAAACACAATATATAGTTTATCGTATTTTAAATAGATTTACTGTATTTTTCTTACAAACACTTCATTTATCTTTATATTTCACTTAATTTCCTATATTATCCTTTTTAAATTTTTTTTACTAATTATTCATTACAACTTTTTTCATTATACTACATTAAATTTTAAAAAACACCTCTTGAAATTTAACATAATATATGCTTTTTAAAAATAAAACTTTCACTAAAAATAATTATTTTTTTATTCACATATTTATTTTATACCAAAAAATAAAGGTAAGATTAAACCTACCTTTATTTAATATGATCTTATAAATGTTCTAAATTATATGGAGTATTTTGATATACACAATAATTAAGCCAATTACTAAAAACTACATTTGCACTTCCTCTCCATGTAACCATTGGCTCTAAGCTGGGGTTGTCATCTGGAAAATAATTTTTAGGAACCTCTATATTTAACCCTTTATTAACATCTCTAAAATACTCATCACTAAGTGTATTTCTTTCATACTCTAAATGCCCTGATATAAAAACCTGCCTTCTATTTTTATTAGCAACAATAAATATTCCAGCCTCTTCAGATTCTGATAATATATCCAACTCTTCAACCTTTTCTATATCTTCTCTTCTTACTTCAGTATGCCTAGAATGTGGTGCATAAAAAACATCATCCAGACCTCTTGTAAGATCTGCATTTCTATCATTTATAAAATGTTTAAATACCCCAAACATTTTTTTCTCTAATTGATATTTTGGAATCCCATAATGATAATTTAACCCAGCTTGAGATCCCCAACAAATATGAAGTGTTGAATATACATTACTTTTGCTCCACTCCATTATTTCCTTTAACTCATTCCAATACATAACATCTTCAAATTCCAATTGTTCCACTGGAGCTCCAGTTATTACTAATCCATCGAACCTTTCATCCTTTATATCATTAAAACCACTATAGAACTTTTCCATATGTTCAAGTGATGTATGTTTAGGCTTATAACTCTCTGTCTGTAAAAGCTTAATTTCTACTTGAAGCGGTGTATTTGATAAATATCTAAGTAATTGGTTTTCTGTTTGAATTTTTTTAGGCATCAAGTTTAATATAGCTATTTTAAGTGGCCTTATATCTTGATTTATTGCCCTTTCATTATTCATTACAAATATATTTTCATCAGATAAAACCTTAAATGCAGGTAAATCTTTTGGAATTTTTATTGGCATAGCCTCCCCCTCCTTACATCAATATTAAATCATATTTTTTCCAATTTTAGAATATTTATTAACAATATTAATCTTTGTAGGTTTTTAATTTCCACAATTTCTCTTTGACACTAAAAATAAATAATCATATAATGATAAAAATAACCTTCGTATAAGCCTAAAAATATGGTTTAGGCGTCTCTACTATATCACCGTAAATGATATAACTATGAAGTAAAATCCACGAAGGTTAATGTATTATTTTTATAAAGGTGGATTAATTAAATGAATAAAAAGATTTTTATCGATAATATTAAAGCAGCTAATAAAGAAATCTCTTGTGATTTAGTTATTAAAAACATTTCTGTCGTTGATGTATTTCAATGCTCTTCATTTATTTGCGATGTTGCTATAAAAAATGGGTTCATCGTTGGTCTTGGAGATTATTCAGGTAATATAGAAGTTAATGGTACTGGGAAATTTATATGTCCAGGACTAATTGATTCTCATGCTCATATAGAATCTTCTATGCTTACTCCAAATGAGTATTATAAAACAGCTCTATTGCATGGGGTAACTTCATTAATTGCAGATCCCCATGAAATAGCTAATGTTTTAGGACAAGCTGGAATTAAATTTATGATTGATTCTGCACAAAACATACCTTTTGATTTTTATTTTATGCTTCCATCCTGTGTGCCATCTACACCATTTGAAAACTCAGGTGCAGTATTAACTAGTTCAGATTTAAAAGACTTCTACTCTAATTCTAAAGTTTTAGGACTAGCTGAAGTTATGGATTATCCTTCAGTTGCAAATTGCAATGATGATATGATAAATAAACTTTATGATGCAATTTCTAATAACTCAATTATAGATGGTCATGGTGCTGGATTAAACTCTCATTCTATTAATGTTTATTCTACTGCTAATATAAAAACTGATCATGAATGTGCTACTTATGAACAATTAATTGATAGAGTTAGACGTGGAATATACGTCTTAATGAGAGAAGGTACTGTTGCCAAAAATTTAAATGAGCTAATTAAAGGCGCTTCTATATTTAATAGTAGACGTATTTGCTTATGCACAGATGATAAACATATTGATGATTTAGCTAAGAACGGTAGTATAGATACTTCTATTAAAATGTGTATTGAAGCTGGACTTGCTCCAGAAATTGCAATTCAAATGGCTACATTAAATGCAGCTGAATGCTATAAACTTAAAAACAAAGGTGCTATAGCCCCTTCATATGTTGCTGATTTTCTTATCCTTGATAGCCTTGAGGAATTTAAAATTAATTCTGTTTATAAAAATGGTAAATTAGTAGTATCTAATAATATACTTATAAATGATGTAAAATATTCTAATGTATATCCATCTTTATCAAATTCTATTAAACTACCTACTCTTACAAAAGATACTCTTAAAATAGATGTGAAAAATAAGTCAATACTAAATGTTATAGAACTAATACCAAATAAATTAGAAAGTAACCATTTAAAACTTGATATATCTAAATTAAATTTTGATGATGAGTTTATTAGTTTGACAACACCTGATAACTTATTGAAAATTGCAGTTATAGAACGTCATAAAAATACTGGAAATGTTGGGGTTGGTGTTTTAAAGGGATTGAATTTGAAATCTGGAGCTATTGCTACGACTATAGCACATGATTCTCATAATTTAATTGTTTGTGGTACTAATGATGCTGATATGCTATTTGCTGTTGAAGAATTAAAAAAGATAAATGGTGGAATAATTATTGTTAAAGATGGTACAGTCTTAGCTTCTGTATCCTTAGAAATAGGTGGAATAATAACAGCTAGAAATTCTGATGATGTTATTTCTGATTTAGATAAATTACATGATGCTTTAAAAATCATAGCCCCTGATATTACTTTTAATCCATTTTTAACTTTATCATTTTTATCATTACCAGTAATACCAGATATCAAAATTACAGATAAAGGATTATTTGATGTTAAAAACTTTAATTTCATAGATGTGTGTGAATAATAATAAAATAAAGTCTGCTATAAGCAGACTTTATTTTATTAAGAATAATTTATTCTATTATTTAAGTACAAACTTTTCTATAGCTTTTGCAACTCCATCATTTTCATTTGAATCAGTAATATAATTTGCAACTTCTTTTACTTCCTCAAATCCATTTGCCATTGCAACACCCATACCAGCATACACTATCATATCAAGGTCATTTCCAGCATCACCAAAAGTCATTATCTCTTCTTGCTTTACTCCTAAGTGCTTTGCTAATAATTCAACACCAGTGCCTTTATTTACAGCTTTATTTAAGAACTCTAAAAAGTATGGTGTACTTCTAACAACAGTATATTTATCATAAACCTCTTTTGGTAAGTTATCTACTGCCTTTTGTAATATCTCTGGTTCATCAATCATCATAACCTTAATTATAGAGTGATCATCTTCAATATCTGAATAATCGTTTATATTTATTTCTATACCATTTATGTTTGCTTCAACTTCTGTATATTTGCTATTTTTAGGAGTTATTAATCCATGTACATCTGAAAATGCATGAATATTTACACCTAACTCTTTACTTAAATTATGTAAATAATGTAGATCAGCACCTGTTAATGCTATTTTAGAAATAACTTCTCTACTTTTAGTTTTTAAAACTAGTCCACCATTATAAGTTAAAACACAATCATTTTCATCATACATATCTAATTCTTCTAGATATCTTGTTACTCCATCTATTGGTCTACCAGTTGCAATTACAACTTGAACACCTTTTTCTTTTGCTGCTTTTATAGCATTCTTCGTTCTTTCTGAAACTGTTTTATCTTCTTTAAGAAGTGTTCCATCCATATCAATTGCTATTAATTTATACATAAACTCCTCCACCATTCCTTTATAATAAAATTCTGTTTCATTATAACATATAATTTACTGATAGCGGCATAATATTATTTATAAATTTTATAGCTACTATTGATTTTACTTATTAAAAATACTATATTCTCAATATAACTTCTTATATCTAAAATTAATTCTATTACTTATCATATCCGACATAAGAGCTAATTACATCATCAAATCCATCCCTATCTAATATACTTATAACTACTCCTGTAATCTCATAACTTGATGTATTATACTCTTCTCCTCTAAACTCCTTAATGCAACTTACTACATCCTCTGCTATTATCTTTGCGTCAGATTCATTTAATAAGGCCTTTTGACCTCTAGTTGCATTTAATATACTTACCTCAATTTTACTTTGGTCTAACTCCTGTAATCTTCCATCTTTTTTTATTACTTTCATTGTATTAACACCTCCTTATACTATTATTATCAAAAAAATAGGTTGTAACTCATAATAATAATTAAAAAATTACTATTATTAAGCTACAACCTATTTTTATCTATCATTATTACTCTTATAACCTAAATACGACATTGCTATATCATTAAATCCATCCTTATTGAGAGTTTCTATAATTATTGCAAAAATTTCATAAGTTGATGTAATCCCGTCATCTCCTCTTATACCTTGTAATACTTTTAGTACTCTAGAACTTAACACCTTTAAATCTGCTTCATTTATAATTGTATCACTATCAATAGATGCACCTAATATGCTACTTCTTATTTTAATAACATCTAAACTTTGTAATCTACCATCCTTTTTTATTACTTGCATAAATACACCCCCATATAAGAAAATTATACACTATTACAGAATATTTTTAAACGATTTCATGATTTATTCATAATAAATTCTATTAATTTATTATATGTTTGTCGTATCCTATCTTTACTAAATGATATATATATGTATATTTTTTTATTATACATTTAACAAGCAATCTTATATTAAATAAATGATATCACATTTAACATTTATTTTTTATAATCGTAAAATATACTATAAAACTTTTTTGGAGTTAAATTTTATGAAGTTTATATCTAAATTTAGAAACTTATATCATTCATCCCGTCAAAACTTAACACTTATATCTGACACCTTAAAAAATTCAAATTCTTATACTAATTATGCTTTAGAAAAAATAAATAAAAGCGATTTTTCTAGTAAAACTAAATACTTTATATGGGTAGATACAAAAAACTTCAAAACTAATATCTTTAAAGGAAGTACGCATTATTGGGTATTAGAGAATAGCTTTCTTTGCACTGTAGGAAGACCTAGCTCCCCTACAATAAAAGGCACTTTTTATGCAGGCCCTAAAGGTTATTCCTTTGGTGAAGCACGTGGATTTAGATGCTTATATTACACCCAAATAAAAGATAATTATTTATTTCATTCAATACCCTATAATCTAGATGGTTCTATAAGAGATTCTCGTCTAGGTATGCAATTAACAGACGGTTGTGTAAGACTTGCTACTAAGCATGCAAAATGGATTTATTACAACGTTCCATCCGGAACAACTATATATATAACTTGAATAATATTGCGCACTAAAGCGTTAATGCCGTGATGCCGAAAATTAATGATATAACCTCCATTAAGTCATATAATTTCGCTAAGAATTTATATTATTATTTCCATAAAATTAGCTAAAGCTTCGAAGTTCGCTATCGCTTACCTCAGCTTCTTAACGCTAATTTTATTACAATAATAATTAAATTCTAAAGCTTATTATATAATACTTTCTTCCGGTTATATCATTAATTTTTCTCTATCACTAGCTTTAAAGCTTAGTTCTGCAATTTAAAGGTGAATTGCCTATAAAGTTAATATTCTGTGCTATAAATTATTTTGATAGGCTAATTATCTTTTAATTTAAAGAATCTTATTTTATCCAGGTTAAAATACTTTTAGTTAACAACTTGTCATATAACATGTAGCAAAAGACATTAACTGTAAGGTGTTATGTACAGGTAGTTACGTGAAAAAAAGAAAAAATGAAATATTAATTTGGAAGGGCCATTGAAATTAAGCCGTAGAATTTAATAATTGATGGAGTAAAGTTGCGTAA
>ERZ791879.522-NODE-522-length-29658-cov-9.272709_pt1 | contig 29658 bp, 25 predicted proteins | sample MGYA00510162_ERZ791879 | MGnify/ENA primary metagenome ERZ791879 (study PRJEB30046, sample SAMN00792113) | human gut metagenome | study: EMG produced TPA metagenomics assembly of the A metagenome-wide association study of gut microbiota in type 2... | reverse complement strand
TTATTATCAAAAATTAGCCATAGGCTATTTTTTCATACCAAACTTTACACTATCACCTATTGGTGCAAAAACATCTATTATATTTTCTCCGAATATATCCACATAAATATAGAAAAAATCATTTTCTAATTCTAAGCCATTTTCTTTCGCACATTCTATTAATGATGTTTTTGTATCATTTATACTATCTTCAAACCCTTCATCTCTTAAGGTCAATCCATCTTCTATAAAGAATTTTTCATAGAATTTATAATCTGTATTATTATTTATCCTTAGCTTTTTATTAACAGGAATATAAATCTCATATTCTATCTCACATTCTATATTGTCATTTATATTTGCTTTATAAAAAATTGCTCCTGTTTGATATAAATCATTTTTAATAACCGAATCTCTTAATTCTATAAATTGCTTGTCCAATTCCTTGTAAACACATTTACCGTTTTTACTTAAAACATTTTCAAATATTAAAGATGCTCTTCTTATTCTCATAGATATTCTCCCATCTATTAAGCCTATATCTGTAATTTTATATTTTTAAATCATTTATTATTTTCTAATTTCATTTTTATTTTTTAACTTTTTATTTTCTTACTTTTGCTTTTTTGATTTACTTTTAACTGCCTATTGTAAAGCTCTTTATGTCCTTTCGCTACTGGTATGATAAATTCATCATACTTAAACTTACAATATGTTAATAAATAAAATTCAGGTATTGCTAACGAAACCGCATATTGTACTACAAGTAAAGGAATTAAAATAATTGTTACCTTCATAATATTATTTCCATAGCTATTAAAAGTTCTAAATAATATAGTTGCTAAAATAACTGCTGAATATATTCCTAAGAAACTAATATATCCCTTTGAGTTTTTAAAATCATATAACCCATTTCTACCTTCTCTAAAATGACCTTGCTTTACCCTTTTTATTCCTCTAATTGTTGATATAATCATTAAAATTATTCCAGCTAATACTGCTAATATAAATATGTTTATAAGGGATTTTTCTATCATATTCTCATCTGCTAGCATAAAGAAAAATAAGTAACCATCTATAGAAAGCTTCGTTGCTGTTATTGATAAACAAATAGCTTCAATTTTTTGATGATTATATACATTTCTAATATTTGAAAAAAATACACCTATTATAACTTGAATAATAAAAAGTACTCCAGCTACTATTACTATTGGTTTCCAAAACTCCTTATTTAGATATGCTCCTTGTACAAGTGCAAAAATACTAGCCCCTAATATTAGTAATGAATAAATTAATGAAGCTGCAAACCATCCTGAAATTTCATTAGGTCCTAATCTTGTTTGTGCCACCTTTTTTAATTCATACCAAGAATCACTTTTTAAATTATTCATAATTATCCATCTCCTATATTCTATATATTATTAAATTTATATTTTCTCATACTACCAAAATACACTAGATAATTTATTTCCTATCCCGCTTATTAAATTCTTCCCAGAATCTATAACAGTATCAACTCCTGCATTTGCACCATCCTTAACAATATCTACTAAAGATTTTGGTGGATCCCCAAATTCAGTATTTATTACTGTTCCTGCCACTACTCCAACTCCAAGACCTACTACAGTTCCAAGTGGCGGTAAAAAGAATGATCCTACAGTACTCCCTATAGCAGCTGCACCTGCTCCAGCTACAATATCCACTCCAGTATCAACAACAAAATCAGCAGTAGTATCAACATCTATTTGTACTTTTCCATCAGACGTAACAAAATTATCTAAATTTCCTCCAACCGTTAATACGGTACCTACTATACCTAATCCTTTTGTTACTTTTGTTGTATTATTTGCACCCTTCCATGATTTAATATTAAAATCATCAATTATATTACCAATACTTACTTCATCTTTAAATGAACTACTTCCCATTTTAATAGCATTTTTAAATTTATTATTTTTAAGTCCATCTGATATATTATCAATTGAATCTATTAAAGATTCAAAATTAGAATTTTTAAATTTATTAATATTTTTTTTAAAAGGCACTTTATCATTTATATCAAATAAAGCTAATCCTCTATCACTATTTAACTTTTCAACAAATTCTTTATCCCACTTAGATGTCCCACCTAAATACTCAGTTAATTTATCTCTTATTTGCATAAACTCCTTATTATTTGTGAAACCTTTCCCATTTAACTTTATATTTATAGTTCCATTTGCTTTATCTTTTATAAATTTAAATCCAAATTCATTAAAAAAACCTGCTAATAAATAATCTCTGGGATTAAATCCTAATGCAGCACCTTTAATCTCATCATAAAATGTATCTTTTATACCGCCAAAAACTTTTTTATAAGAATTAGCTAATTCTTGATCCTTTTTCTTTATACTACTATCTACTTGTTCATATTTATCTAATGACATATTTATATATCTCTCTATTTTTGAAAGTTTTAATTCAAGTGCTTTCAATCTAGAATTTATTGATTCAAATGAATTATTTATTCCTTTTACAGATATAATTTCTCTATCTAAATTATTTTTTATATTGTTTATATTATTATTTATATTTAAAATATCATTTTTAACTGAATTTGATTTGCCTACTAATTGTCTTAAATTATTAGTATCTATATTTATCCCCATAATTCCCCCCAATATTCATTATTATTTTTTAGCATCTTCCTTTGCCTTAATTTCATCATTAGCATTTTTTATTAAGCTACTTAAAAAATCTATATTTGAAGTAATTGATGACAATTCACTTATAATACTATTTAATGAATTAATTAAATACCTAGCTTCATCAGCCTTCCAATTAGTATTAACATGACTTTTAATATTATTAATTTTTACTTTTACTAATTTTAAGTCGTTTGAATATCTTCTTAAACTATTTATTTTACTATTAATTCCCCGATAATTTATTGACACTCTTTTTCTCTCCCAAAATTATATTTTTTTATAATTATTTATTTAAAATTAATCCTAAATTAACTATCTAATATTTTTATTATTTCAACTGATAGCTAATTTAGAATTATGAGACAATAAAACCTAACTTTAAATAGTTAAATCTCATTGCTCATAACTCATAATTTTTCTCTTAACTTATCAAATTTTATGCTATTTTAACTTTATATTATGCAAATGCACTTGCATTATTATTTATAGTTGCTTCGGTTTTTGTATAAGCCTCCACAGTACTTTCTAAAAACGTTCCATAAGAATCAACTATCTTTTTATATTCTTCAAATCTTGGTGCTAACTTATTAAAATTTGCTCTTATTGTAGTTGATGCTTCACTTTTCCAAGTAGAATCTAAAGCATTAATTTCCTTTTTAATTTCTTCTAATCTTACCGCTAATTGTGAATTTAATGTTTTAATTCTTCCTGCAGTATTGTGTACTTGTTCTAATGTAATATTAATTCCTTCAACTGACATTACTTTATCCCCCTTTTACTAATTTGTTAATGTTTTAGCTTGGTTTACAATTTGCTCTTGAGTATTTTTATATGCAGTTGCACTTTGTTTTAAGAATGCAGCATAATCATCCATTAACTTCTTCATTTGATTTAAGTCATCTTTAAATCCATTAATTTGTGTTGTGTAAGCTAGATTGTCTGATCCTTGCCATGCTTTTGCCATTCCTTCAACCTCTGTAAATAATTGTCCATAGATTTTTGCATACTCTGCTGCTTGTTGTTCCATTTTTCCAGCAGCTGAATTCAATTTAGCTGGATCTACCATAATTTTTGCCATTGATAATTCCCCCTTATATTTTTATATTTATATAATAATAATGTTATATATTTTATTTTTTTAAATAACATTATTAAACTAACTCGATTTTATAACAACATTAATTTAGAACCATTTTTAAGTTTTAGTTCTTTTGCTGACATATTTATATTCAAAATATTTCCAGTATCAATTTCACATAAAACAGAATTATCATCTGAACTAAATAATCCATTAGATAAATCACTTAATGTTTTAGAAACCAAAAATGTTACTTCATGAAATTTTAAATCTAAAGGTATATACACTTCAAAGTTTTTATTAGCTGCTGGTAAAAATACCTCTATTAAAATCCTATCCATATGTTCCTCCTATTTTTATACCTATTTACTTTTATAGCTTCATAATTTTTAATCTTATATCTGAATACTTTTTAGTTGTTTTATTTAATGATATTATACATCTATCTATTGCTATTCCTTTACTTGATCTCAATATATCTTTACAACTATTTAATTGATTTACTATATAATTTAAATCATTTACTATATCTTGAATTTCATTTTTCAAAATTGATCACCTCTGCCCTTAAATACTCCTAGCCAATTGTAATACTTGTCTTTCACATTTGCTTAATTCATTTATTGCTCTATCTAGGTATAATATAATTTTTGTTATATCATAATCTTTCTGACCAACTTTTAAGTCTATTAATGCTATTTTTAACTTGTCATCTAAATCCGCATTTCTTCTTAATGCACTTAACTTATTATCAACTATGGAAATCCTTCTTTGTACATTATTTAATTTAGTTATTGCAGTATTTAAATCTTCTGTTCTCAAATTTATGCCTTCTAAACTAATAACAGAACTGTTCTTTGCAAACTTATTAATGCCTTTTATCTTTGATAATATTATGCTTTGTATGTTTTTAAATCCATTTTTAAAACTCCATGCTAAATCTTTTCCTTTGTTTGCTAACTTAGCTAGAGAATTTGATACTGAATTTATTATTCCTACAGCAATTTCTTTCCCCTTTGTATATACATTAACTATGAATTTGCTAACTTGTTGTAAGACTGTAGCTGTATATGAGAAAAATTTATTCCTCTTGCTTATTACAGATTCTCTATTTATTGAAGTAAAAAATGAACTTGCTACTATAGCTAAAATTCCTTGTAATTTAAAGTTTTTATATGGATTTTTTTCTACTATATGTTCCTTATTCTCGGTATATTGTGCATTATTCTCATAATGTGGTTCAAATAAACCCTTATCAGCATTTTCATTAAATTTTATATATTTATCTATATATGGCATGGAAAATCCTAACCAACTAACAAAATCTCCATCTATAACATTAAAAGTAAACCTATCGCTTTTTAATGCCTTTTTCTCTTCAATTGTTAACCCCCACCAATTTATAGGTTGTCCATTCAATATATAAGTTTTTACATTATCCTTTAAACTTTCTAAGTAAACATATGCAGTTAAGTTTCCACCTTTTGAATGTCCCATTAATAATGTTTCATTAAAATTTACTTTGTTTTTATTATAAAATTCTAATGCCTGTTTTTGCTGGCTTATAGTTAAACCAAAAGAAGCTAATGCATTTGAGCCCCAATCTGCTATAGTGTTTTTTATACCATTCGCCTCACTACCTCTATATATACAAATTCCACTTCCACTTGAATCTTGAAAAGCATATGCAACTAACCCTGAATTATCATTATCAATATTATTGTTAGTTCCATCTTTATATGTGCTATTATGATTTTCGTAATCTACTAAAACTAAATCATTTAATATACTGTTTGGATTATTTTCTATATAACTTTTTACTGTATAATATCTATCATTTTTAAATTCCTCTGGAACTACATCTAACATCATTTTTATACTCATAGGTTTTCCAGTCCAATTTTCCTTATCTATATCTAAATATGATAATTGTAGTAATAAATCTTTTTCATAATCATTTAATTTACTATCCATCTAAGCCCCCTTATATATTTATATTTGACCATAATTTATCTTAACTAAATATTACTTCATCTCTCATTACTATTAATTTATTAAACTTCTATATTCATTATTTATTTCATTTATATTTTCTATATTTGATTCTCTATTTACAACTATTTTGCCATAAACTTCGCTTCCCAAATCATCCCAACTATTATTATAGACTCTTCCTCTAATAAGGTATGATTTAACATTGCTACTATTTATATCTTTAACAAATCCAACATTTAGCGTAAACTTATCTACTTTAAAATCTTTTAATAAATTGTATATATTTAACACTTCTTCATAATGCTTTGAAATCTCTTCCTCTGAATCTACTTCTATTCCCAAAACCATAACTATTCCAACTTCTTCTTTTCCATATTCAAGAATCTCTTCCAAATTCATTTCTTGAGCCTCTTTAGTATCATCCAAATCTCCAAAATCAAAACGTATTGCAAAATTAAATGGATTACTCATATTTGAAATAATGCTATCTTCAAAATATTTTTTTAGTTCTACTCCATAAATTGTCTCTTGGTAATTTTCGTAATATCCCCCACTTTTACTATCTTTCACTCCTGCATAAAATACTAAATCTGGATTCCCTTCTGGATGAGCTATTATCTTACCTCCACCATATTGATTTGTTAACTTGTTCCATGGAGTATAACTTTCTACTACAAATTCTTCATTATACTTTTCTTCTATATACTCTAATATTTCTTCTTTATTATTTACCGTCATACATCCGACCCCTCCAATGCAAATAATTACTATCAACCCTAATACTGCCATTATTTTTACCAAATTATTAATCAACTTTTTTCCCCCTAAATACCACCTTATTAGATTTCATCTACTTCATTGATACTAGTTAATACCTTACTTAAAGTAACCCTACCATCATTTATTACATAACCAAAATTATTTCCTATCTCTGAATACATATCAGTTGTAATCTTATTTATCTTTAATTGATATTGATCTGAAATTCCATTTCCAATCCAAATAGCATTACTTAATGAAACTTGTTTCGTAAACCATTCTTCATATGATATAGAACTTATACTACTTACTTCTTCAACAATTATAAAATTCATATTATATGCTAATTGACCATTTACCATAAATACTTTTACTTTATCTCTACCATCATCTGATAAATAACTAATAAAGTCATTGAATGAGTTAATAATACACTTAATATTTTTATACTCCGGTATTTCTGTATTATTTTCCTTTGCAAATTTGATTGCTTTATGACGTTCTACTAATCTATTAAATAATTCAACTGCTATATCTTCAAATTGTGATGGATCATTAATATATCTATATTTTTTATTATTATCTTCAAAAAAAGAATTAATTGCATCTATTACTATAACTTCCTCTGTACATTCAGACATAACTTCTGCTAAGCCTTGTGCAAAACTATTTTCACTTGGATTCTGTGCCGAAACTAACGATACAAATGAATTATTGAAATTATAATATTTAGTTTTTAAGGTATTCTTTTCAATTCCAACTGGTATATCTTTTAATATATCTTTATATTTAATTTCTTCTTCAAAGCATCTTATATCAACTTTATTCGGTAATACTGGAATTTTCTTTGCAGATGGCTTATTCCATGCTTTATTATAGTTATTACAATATTGTCTTATTAAATCAAAAGTATTATCTATATCTTTAAATACATGTGCTGTTTGGAATTCATATATATCATTATCTTTAAATATACCCCTACCTTTATATTTAGAAGGAATAATTCCCGATGTGTGCCCAAGAACTGCAGCATATTCCCCTTCATCATTAAGTTGTAATGTATATATATTTTTAAAGTTTTGAATTAATCTATATCTCACACTACTTGTAGTCAATGCTGTTACTACAAAGTAAATTCCATACTTTGTACCTTCTCTTGTTAAGTATGCTATATCATCTTCTCTATCTTCATAGCTCTCAACAAATGCAGCAAAGTTATGAATAATTATTACTAATGCTTCTATACTTGAACCACTATTTTTAATGTAAGAATTATAATCTCCACCAAAATCAGCAAATAATTTTTTCCTTCTTTCAATTTCTGAATATAGCATTTTAAATAAATTATTTATCTTTTCAACTTCATATGAAAGTAATACTTCGCCTACATGAGGAGATTTATCAAAGGCTCTTAATGTCTCTGAAGCAAAATCTAAAACATACATATTAACTTCTTCTGGTGTATGACTTTGCATTAATGAATACATAAGTGATGTAATAAATGTTGTTTTACCATTCCCTGCTGAACCATAAACTACAGTATTTCCTTCTTGTGAAATTGGTAATGTTAATACATATTGTGATTGAGTTGCTGGATCATCATACTCTCCTATAACTGGATTCAACTTAAATCTATTATCTTTAACTAAATATTTCTTTTTAATATCATCTATATATATTAATGATGCTATTGGATCTAACCATAGCTGTCTTACTTTTATATTTTCCTCTTCAGAAATTTTAGCAATATATTTTACTATTTCATCTATTTGCTTTGGAGGATTTTTAGCTAATGAAGCCTTTCTATCAATTTTTGCACTACTAATAATTCTTCCTATATTGTCTATAACAGATATACTCTCATTCTTATCAATTTCCAGCCTATCTGAAGGATAGTATGGAGCTCCTGCCCATGCTGATTGTCCCATTTCAAATAATTCGTTAAATCCTACTTGTAAATAGAATCTACCTGTTTCAGCTATTTCTGCAGCATCTGGTCTTTTAATCATATCCATACTATCTGCTTTTTCTTGAACTTTTAGACAAACCCTAAATTTTGAGTTACTCCAAATTTGATCATCTACTACACCAGCTGGTTTTTGAGTTGCAAGTATTAAATGAACCCCTAAACTTCTACCTATTCTAGCTGCACTTATAAGTTGTTCCATAAATTCGGGTTGTTGTGTTTTAAGTTCAGCAAACTCATCTGATATCATAAATAAATGTTGAAGTGGTTCTCTAACCTTTCCCTCTCTATAAAGCTTTTGATATTTATATATATCTATATTACTTATTCCCGTTTCTTTACTAGCTTTTGAGAAAACAGCTTGTCTACGTTTTAATTCACTTTGTATTGATATTAATGAACGTTTAACTGCTGCTCCATCTAGATTTGTTATAGTACCTGCAAGGTGTGGCAATTTTGTAAAGGCATTTGCCATTCCTCCACCTTTGTAGTCAATTAGTATAAATGCAACTTCATCTGGATGATAGTTAACTGCTAGTGAAAGTATAAATGTCATTATAAATTCACTTTTACCTGAACCGGTCATTCCTGCTACAAGACCATGTGGCCCATGGAATTTTTCATGAAGATCTAACTTAAATGGTTCTCCCATTGTATCTACTCCAACTTCAGTCTCTATTGTTTTTGTAGGATCATTTTCTTTCCATCTTTCTAATACATTAAGATGCTCTATTTTTCCTACTTTAAACATTTCTAAGAAAGTAAGCATTTCCGGTAATGAATAATTATTGCTATCTATATCAAGTTTAATATTTGCTAAGTTAATAGCTAACTCTTCATAGTCTTTCTCCAATATATTGTCCATTTTAAATTCTATATATTTGCCTGATATGTCATCTTTATCATACATCTTAGCTTCTGTACTAGAAACTTCTATAACCTTTGAGCATTCCTTGGGTAAATTCTTTATTTCATCATATAAAGTAACTACACTAAATCCTAAATCTCTCTTTTCATTTAATATTGATTTTATAAACTCAGCTTTAACCCCTAATGATTTACTCATAGAAAATACTATATAATGTGGAGTAAGTTCTTCTTTTTCACTATCATTAAGTAACTTTCTTTCACTTATAACTTTTTCAATATTAATTGATATTTCTTTTATATCTTTAATATTAGTTCCTATAAATCTAATATTATTATCTTCATTCCATGAATGTGGGAGCCATTTTACAAATGACCAATCATTCTCTTCTTCCTCATCATATAAAAATATAAGCTTTAATTCATCATATCCTTGAAGTGATATTAATTGTAATAGTATGGATTTAGCTAATTCTTTTACTAATTTTCTATCTCCTATTATTCCAGTTACTTTCTCTTCAAGTAACGATAACGTAATAGGTACTGATTTCAATACTTTTGGTTCATCTATAAGGTTATATAATTCATCTACTAAATTATCTTCCTCTATAGTAAATCTCTTTTCTTGATATTTAAATTCAGCATTAAGTGGCAGATTTCCTATTCCCAATCTTACTTTAGCAAAATCACTATGATTAATAGTTCGTTCCCAAAGATTAATTTTTCTATGTTCTATTCTATGTATACACTCTTCTATAGATATATTATTGGCTAATAATATCCTACTTTGCTTTTCACATTCTGATTTAATATCTAATCTTACTTCTTCAATATATTTTTTATATTTTTTTTGTCTTATCTTTTCATTTTCTATACACTTTTTCTTTTCATATCTTTTTGTTAATATTGGCCATAATACAGTTCCAGTTAACATACTAAAGGTCATCAAAAGAGTTGGCATAGTACTCATTATATCTCCGCCATTACGAATAGCATTTTGAACTGTTATCGCTCCTGTAAGTACACTAGTCATTCCCATTGTAATAGCCGGTCCTAGCATATACATTAGTGGTATTTCTTCTCTATTATTTGAAGTTGGTGGTGAATCTATTTTAAATTCTCTTTTTTCAATCTCACTTTTAAACCTTGGTGAGCGATAAAATATATCTTTATATTCACTCTTTTCATTAAAATCATCTAACTCATCAGTAATTACTGATTCTGGAATTTGATTTTTAAACTTAGTCAATGAATTTGAATCAATAGTTACTGAACAATTAGGATTATTAAAAGATAAGATCTTTCCATTATATATTATCTTTAATCCCATTATATAAATAACATCACCTATTTTAAGCTTCTTTTGCTTTATTCTCTGTCCATTTACATAAGTCCCATTTGAACTATTAGAATCTACGACTATTGCTCTTCCATTTTTATTATATTTTATATAACAATGATTTGACGAAACCAATTTATTTCCAAAAAATATATCTGAAGCATTGCTCCTTCCTATTTTTATTATTTCTTTATTTACAATGTATTTTGTAAATTTATATGTTTCCTCAGATGGCTCTTGAGTTAATAGTAAGGCTGTTGTTGAATCATTTTTAAATATTTTATAAACATTAATTGGTTCTAATTCTATTTGTAATAATAAATTATTTTTAGAATCTTTTAATTTTGCACTTTTGTTTGATTTTAAAAACCATTTTCCATCGTTTTCTTCAACTGCTATTAATGGTATAGATTTTCCATTATCATTTATAGTATTAATTATATACTTTCCTGATATCTTTTTTGGTAAAACATAATCAACACTATTATTTTTATCAAGTAAAGTTAGTAGCACTTTTTCCCCTCCAGCTATGAATTATTTATATATCACATTTTTCTTTTTAGGTATAAATGTAATTTCCCCATAACAGTATACTCAAAAAAACTAGTCTACAAAAGCTTTTCGACAATCATTTTAAATTCAACAAATTTAGTAAGTATATATTTTATATTTTTATGATAAATTAATTTATATCACTAAATTTCCTTATTTATTTTTCCTATTTTTTGTATTTAATTTTATTAACTCATATTCATATATGTAATCCACTTAAAATCATACCACTTTTATACATTTATTGTAAATGATATCAACTAGTTTTTATATAAATTCACAAATAAAAAACTACCTCCGGGGTCCATCCATATAATGGATGCTCCCCGGAGGTAGCCCGAATTTTGTCTTATGCTGTTACTTCTTCTGAATCTAATTCTGCTTTTCCAGTGTATAATTGATAATATCTTCCCTTTTCTTCTAATAAAGAATCATGATTTCCTCTTTCAATTATTTCACCTTGTTCAAGAACCATTATTGCATGAGAGTTCTTAATAGTAGAAAGTCTGTGAGCAATTACGAAAACAGTTCTTCCTTCCATAAGCTTATCCATACCTTCTGCAATAAGTTTTTCAGTTCTTGTATCTATTGAACTTGTTGCTTCATCCATTATTAAAACTGGTGGATTAGCAATTGCAGCTCTTGCAATAGCAAGTAACTGTCTTTGTCCTTGAGATAATCCTTCACCATCACCAGTGATAACTGTATCATATCCATGTGGTAAATGCTTAATAAATGTATGAGCATTTGCAAGCTTAGCTGCTGCTTTAACTTCTTCATCAGTTGCATTTAAATTACCGTATCTGATATTATCAGCTATTGTACCAGTAAATAAGTGAGTATCTTGAAGAACTATTCCTAAGGATCTTCTTAAATCATCCTTCTTAATATCCTTAACATCTATTCCATCATAAGTAATTATACCTGAGTTGATTTCATAGAATCTATTTATTAAGTTAGTAATTGTAGTTTTACCAGCTCCTGTTGATCCAACAAAAGCAATCTTTTGTCCTGGCTTAGCAAATAAGCTAATATCCTTTAATACAATCTTTTCTTCATTGTATCCAAAAACAACATTCTTGAATCTAACATCTCCAGTAAGCTCTACCAATATTGGTTCATCATTTAATGATGCTGCAGACTCTAATTGAGAATCAGTAGTTGCTGCCATTTCTGATATTAACTCAAAATTGTCTGTATTTTTCATTTTTCTTATTACTGATGCTGGTACCTTCCAAGCCCAGTGACCTGTGTACTTTTCAGTTTCAACTAATTTACCATCTTCCTTAACTTCAACTCTTGTTAAAGTAACCTTACCTTCATCAACTTCAACTTCTTCTTCTAAAGCTGCAAATATTCTTTCAGCACCTGCTAATGCTGCTAAAATAACATTTACTTGTTGAGAAACTTGTGCAATTGGGTTAGCTACTTGCTTAGTATATTGTAAATATGAAACTAATGAACCAAGGTCAAATGCTCCTGCAATTGTAATTAATCCACCAACACAACATGTTACTGCATAATTCATATGAGAAAGGTTACCAAGCATTGGCATCATATATCCCCCAAATGTTTGTGCTCCTGTTGAAGCTTTTCTTAACTCTTCATTATGCTTTCTGAAATCTTCAATTGCCTCATCTTCATGACAGAATACCTTAATAACCTTTTGTCCTTCTATCATTTCTTCAACATAACCATTTAGTTTACCAATCTCCCTTTGTTGCATTCCAAAGTAATACTTACTCTTAGAACCAACTTTAGTTACAACAAATATCATTATAGCTAGGAATGTTACTGTTATTATAATTAGCATTGGACTTAAAACAGCCATCATTATTATTGTTCCTAAGAATGTAAGTCCTGAAGCTAAAATATTTGTAAAGCTGTTATTTAAAGCTTCACTGATATTATCTATATCATTAGTGTATAAACTCATTAAGTCACCATGAGTATTTCTATCAAAATATTTAATAGGAAGCTCTTGCATTTTATTAAATAAATCAGTTCTTATATTACTAATAGTATTTTGTGCTACATGAACCATTAATCTGGCATATCCATATGCAGCAATCGCACCCAATCCAAAGATTGTTCCTAATAATACTAACATCTTAGCAAGTCCTGCAAAATCACCTGGTAATATATAATTATTTACCAATGGTTTTAAGAAATATGATCCTGCTATCATTGCAAATGAATTTATAATTATTAGTACCATTACTATAAGTAATTGTAATTTATACTTACCTAAATAACTCATTAATGTTTTTAATGTCTTTTTCATATTTTTAGGCTTTGGAGGTCCTGGCTTTTTACCACCTTTACCTGGCGCTGCTTGTCCTTGAGGCATATTGTTCTTATCCTTATTCACGTAAACCCACCCCTTCCTGTTGAGATTTGTATACATCTTTATAAATTTCACTACTTTCCATTAACTCATCATGAGTTCCAATTGCACTAATCTTACCATCATCCATAACGATAATCTTGTCTGCATTAGCTACAGAGTTAACTCTTTGTGCAATTATTATCTTAGTAGTATCTTTTAAATCTTCTGCAAATGCTTTTCTAATCTTAGCATCAGTTGCTGTATCAACGGCACTTGTACTATCATCTAAGATTAATACTTTAGGCTGCTTTAATATAGCTCTTGCTATACAAAGTCTTTGTTTTTGTCCACCAGATACGTTAACTCCACCTTGTTCTAAGTGCATATCGTATCTTCCTGGAAGTCTATCAATAAATTCATCAACACATGCTGATGTAGCTGCTGCTTCAATTTCTGCATCAGTAGCATTTTCGTTACCCCACATAAGGTTTTCTTTAATAGTTCCTGAGAATAATGTATTCTTTTGAAGTACCATAGCAACTTCATTTCTTAAAGTTTCTATGTGATAATCCTTAACATTAACTCCACCAACAAAAACTTCACCTTCTGTTGCATCATAAAGTCTTGGTATAAGTTGAACTAAACTTGATTTACCTGAACCTGTGCTACCAATTATACCAATAGTTTCACCAGCTTTTATTTTGATATTGATTCCTTCTAAGTTATTTTCATCACTATCATCTTCATACTTGAAGTTAACATTTCTAAATTCAATTTCTCCATCTCTAACTTCTGTTACTGGATTAATTGGATCTTTAATATCTGGTTCTTCTTCTAAAACTTCAATTATACGTTGTGCTGATGCAACTGCTCTTGATAGCATCATAAGAACCATTGAAAGTAACATAAGAGACATTAGAATTTGGAAAGAATAAGTCATGAAACTTGTAAGCTTACCAACTGTTAATGTACCTGCATGAACCATGTTTCCACCAAACCAAAGAATACCTATAACACTAGCAAAGACAACAATTTGCATAACTGGCATATTTAAAACAACTATACCAAATGCGCCTTCTGAAGCTTGTAATAAATCATCATTACTTGCTTTGAATTTTTCCTTTTCCTTATTACGTCTAACAAAAGATTTAACAACTCTTATACCAATTAAGTTTTCTTGTACTGTAGTATTTAAGTTATCAATTTTCTTTTGCATTGCTTCAAATCTTGGCTTAACATTCTTTATTATAAGACCAATTGCAATAATAAGAACTGGCATAGATACTAAGAATATCATTGCTAATTGAGAACTAATTGTAACTGAAAGAATACAAGCAACTATAAGCATCATAGGTGCTCTAACTAAAAGCTTAATTCCCATTGTTAATGAGTTTTGTATCATTGTAATATCTGTAGTTAATCTTGTAATTAATGATGCAGTACTAAACTTTTCAATATTCTTGAAAGAATAAGTTTGTATTTTTTCATATTCAGCTTGTCTAAGTTCTGCACCAAAACCTTGACCCGCTATAGCTGAAAACTTTGATAGTCCAATACCAAAGCTTAATGATATAGCTGCCATAACAACCATTAATAATCCCATTTTTATTGTGTAAGCTGTATCTCCTGCTGAAATACCAACGTCAACTATTTGTGCCATTACTAATGGTATCAATAATTCAAAAGTAGCTTCTAATGCTGCACATAAAACACCTAAAATTAGTGGCGTTTTATATTTTTTCATATATGGAGCTAATTTTTTTATCATATATTTCACCTCTCCTTTTCATTCAATATACTTGCTTGTACATTGTTTTTTTATTTTTTATATAAACACTTTTTGATGATGCAAATCTATACTTTGCGCATCAACTTTTATGCTCCTTAACAAATTTAATTAATTTTTAACAATACATAGGTAACTATGTATTTAAACTAAAAATAAGAGGATTACTCCTCCATATTTATTAGCGCTCTATATAATAAATCTTTTAACATTTTTACTTCTTCATCGCTCATGTCTTTAACTAGTTGCTTCTCTATATTATTTGCTCCAAATTTAAAGCTTTTACATATAACATCTTTTCCTTTTTCAGTTACATGAAGACACTTATATCTAGCATCATTATTGCTTGGACATCTAGCTATCATTTCTTTTTCTTCTAATCTTTTCACTATGCCTGTTACAGTTGGATTGGTCAACTTTAAACACTTTTCTATATCTTTTTGGAATACATCTCTTTCATGTTCATTTCTATCTATGAAACATAAAATTTCATGTTGGACACCAGTTAGATTAAATTCTGCAAGATTCTTATTAATTTTAGTATTAACTCTTCCATTTATGAATTTTAATAATAGTCCTACATGTTCTTTTGGATCAAAGTTTCTCATTTTTTATCCCCCTTATTACATAGCACACTATGTATTCTAACATTGTATTTTTTATAAGTCAATGTAGTAATCATGTAATTTTTGGTATATTATATCATTTTTTACTGATGTAATTGATTTCTTCTAATATTATCTTCATTATATTATAAATTCCCGCAATTAAGTATCATACATGAAATTAGGTATAACATATTAAATTAGGTGTTATATTTGGAATTAGGTGTTGTATTTGGAATTAGATGTAATATCCACAATTAGAAAATATACTAGATAAAAAATTTAAAGATGAAGTTATAAAATAATAGACAATTGTATTTAGAATATCTAAATACAATTGTCTATTATATATATAATTATTTTTCTACAACCTCTTTTGCCTTAACAGGTTGTACAATTTCTTTATTTATTCCAACTATTTTCATAATTTGCTCAGATCTTTCCTTAGTTGATCCAGTGATTACTGAATACTTAACATTTTCAGCATCTAAGAATCCTAAGATAGCTTTGTCCACCATTTGAGCAACTTCTTCATCTTGCCATCTAACTCCATCTTTTTTATAACCAAATTCTCTTGGTACAAAGAAAATATGATCATATTGTGGTAGATCTCTAATTGCTAAGCTATATAAATCATTTAATATTTCGATTTCTTTCTTAGTTCTCGTCTTATCTCCAAGCATTAATCTTCCATATATGTATGGTACAAAAGTAGCATAGTCAGTTATAGCATAATCATGTCCATCTAAGCTCTTTTCTAAATGTAATTGACCTAAATATATTCCATATTGTTCTGAAATAGATTCAATCATACCTTTATCTCTTAAATAATCTGTGCTATATTCTGTAGCAACTCCTACATTTATATCTCTAATTTTTAAATCTACGTATAATTGTTGAATTAATGTTGTTTTACCACATCTTGGTCCACCTAGTATAGCAATTCTTACTGGCATTGGTAACTCCTCCAAATATTTATATAAAATTTGATTTTTTTGTTCGTATCCTTGAGAAATATAATTATACCAATATCTTAAATATTTTTCAACGACAATTTTTACTATATTTCGATATACCTCCGGGGAACACCCAATAAATGGGTGTTCCCCGGAGGCACATACATTTTATGGAATAATCAAAGTATCCTTACTATATTCTCAACTGCTCTTTCTATATTAATTGTACCTTGCTTTAGTGCCTCCTCTATGGTTACCACTCCCGGTAGTATTCCAATTACTGAAGTTACTCCTAAATCATAAAGTTCATCTATTCCTTCTCCTACATTGCCAGCAAAAACTATTACTGGTATATCATATTTTTTAGCTATCATTGATACTCCAATAGGTGTTTTACCGAATTTACTTTGAAAGTCTATACTACCTTCTCCAGTAAAAACATAATGTGCATCTTTAATCTTTTCTTCTAATTTTGAATATTCAACAACTATATCAATTCCTCTTTTAAGTTTTCCATTACATAACCCAACAAGTGCTGCTCCTAATCCTCCAGCTGCTCCTGCACCTTCAATATTATCAATCTCTTTACCTGTTTTTTCTTTAATAATATTTGAAAAATGCTTTAAGTTTTCATCCAGTATCTTAACAGTTTCAGTATTTGCCCCCTTTTGAGGCCCAAATACATAGCTTGCTCCATTAATTCCTGTTAAAGTATTTTTTACATCACAAGCCACTTCTATATCAACATTTAAGATTCTCTTATCAAAAGAGGACATATCTATATCTACAATTTTACTTAGTTCTCCTCCACCAAAACCTATATCTTGTCCATCTTTATCTATAAATTTTACTCCTAAGGCTTGAAGCATACCAACTCCAGAATCATTGGTTGCACTTCCACCTAATCCTATTAATATCTTCTTAACTCCTTTATTTAATGCAGAAATAATTAGTTCACCAGTTCCATAACTTGTAGTAATTAATGGATTTCTCTTCTCTCTTGGAACTAACTGAAGTCCACTAGCTTCTGCCATTTCTATAATGGCAGTTTCTCCATCTCCAAGTATTCCATAAGTCGCAATAACCTTATTTCCTAATGGCGCAGTAACTTCTTCCTTATATAATACTCCTTCTGTTGCATCAACTAAAGATTGAACAGTACCTTCTCCTCCATCTGCCATAGGTACATGTATACATTCTACATCTTTATATATTTTTCTTATTCCATTTTCCATGGCAATACAAACTTCTTTTGCAGTCATACTTTCCTTAAAAGAATCCGGTGCTAAAACAAACCTCATAGTATATCCCCTCCACAATAACAAAATCCATTTTCCACTTTTTGTAACGTCCCCGGAGGTCCTTACATTTTATGTAAGGACCTCCGGGGACGTTACATATTTTTACATCCACTTATAGTTGTTCTTCCGAAGAAACTTTACTCTCTACATATTTCTTATATTTAATTTTACTCTCTTTCATCATATTCTTTACTTTGTATTCTAAATCCTTTTTATTATTCTCTTCAATTATTGAATATATATTAAGTAAATCTAATATTTCATTTTCATCTATACACATATCTAACATTAACTTTCTACTATTTAAATCTAAATCTTTAAACTTATCTTTATCTAATACAATTTTATTATAACTAGACCACATATATTTCTCTGGACTATCAACCATTTTAGCTCTGACTGGATTTAAATGTATATATCTACTAACCTCAAGTAACTCTATAACATTATTTATTAAATTACTAAAATATCTTCCTTGAAACAAATGACCTATATATTGATATTTACTATTGAAATATCTTGCATACATACTATTAACTCTTCTCATAAAGAAACTTGGATCCTTCCTGCCGGTCTTCAAAAGTAAATGAACATGGTTACTCATAAGACAGTAACTAATTAATTTATAATTATCATTCTCATAAAACTTTAAAGTTTCTTTTAAAATACCTAAATAAACAATATAATCAATATTTTCTCTAAATATTATTTCCTGACGATTTCCTCTATTAGTTATATGATAAATAGCTCCAGATACCCATGGTCTCTTTGGTGATGCCATAAAAAATTTCCTCCTTATAAAGTTTTAGCTTAATTATTGACACACCACATAAAAATAATACGCCTCCGGAGAACATCCATTTATTGGGTGTTCCCCGGAGGCGCATACAAAAATTTACATTGGGTAACTTTTGATTACTGCTAAATTCCCCTTAACAACATAATCTCCTAAAGCAGCTGGAATTAAGTAACTATCCCCCATTTTAACTTCTTCTGAGAAACCATCTCCTTCAATAGTTCCGCAACCATCAACACAAGTTAAAATAAAGAATTTCTCTTCATTACTACAATCAGACCATTCAGTTTCAACATTAATTTTTTGCATTCCAAAATACTCATTTTCACAAAAATCTACTTTAGAGAATCCATCAAATTTAACAACCTCTTTATTTGATAAATTTTCTGCTTTTAAATTAAAATCAATTACCTCTAAAGATTTTTCAACATGAATTTCTCTTGGTCTTCCATAATCATAAACTCTATAAGTAACATCTGAATTTTGTTGTATTTCAGCTATTATTAATCCTTCACAAATAGCATGAACTAGACCGCTATTAATTAAGAAGCAGTCTCCCTTCTTAACATCTACAACATTTAAATAATCCTCAGATCTTCCTTCTTCAATTGCTTTAGCAAATACTTCTTTATCACAGTTCTTTGTTCCAACAATTAATTTTGCTCCCGGTTTTGCATCTACAACATACCAAGCTTCTGTTTTACCAAATTGATTCTCAACTCTTTGAGCATATTCGTCTCCTGGATGAACTTGAACAGATAACTTTTCTCTTGAATTTATTAACTTAACTAATAATGGGAACTTTTCTATACTTACTTTTGAACCAACTAAAGCATGTCCAAATTCCCTTATTATTTCATCAAATCTTTTACCTTTTAACTCACCATTTGCAACTACTCCAGTTCCATTTGGATGACATGCAACATCCCAAGACTCACCAATATCTCCAGATGGTAAGTTATTTCTAAAAGCTTCTAAATCTCTTCCACCCCAAATTTTCTCATAATAAACGTTTTCAAATATAATTGGATACATATTAACTTCTCCTTCTCTCCTTTTATACTCAGCTTTTATACTTAGTCTTTATAGCAACCTTATATACTTATCTTTTCGGCTTAGCTTTTATACTTAATTTACTTAAAGTTACTTAAACTTCTCATAAAATCTCTATTTATAATTTTCAAAAACAATTTCCATATATACCATTATATTAATTTTATAGCATTAAATTTCTTAAAACAATGTGACTAATTTCAGATTTATTGACTTTTTTTCATGTTTTTTTATTTATAAATTAATAATTTATTTGAATCACGTATATTTCTTGTACAACCTTCAAACACTATATATGCTTAGGAATAAACTATTATGAAACTAATTGGCTTACATTTAATTATTCCTAAAGTTAAATCACTAATTAGTATTGTGTATAGTATATTTACAACATTTTATGTTGCAAGGAGGGAGCATCTTGAAGGATAAATCTAATGTTTATTTGCCACACGTAAGAAGTTATTACGAACCAAGTAAAGAGTTTTTAGTAAGTAAATCTCCAGAAGGAGTTAGCACACCTTTAGCAAATACTGTTGAAGATCCTATTGTAGCTAATAATATTGCTTGTAATGAATTTAGTTACATAGATGATGGTGAGGATATTTAGATTAATACAACAACCTAAATAACTTTAATATTAAAATTTATTATTTGATTTACTTTTAAATTCAATAAAATTAAATCATATATTAAAGGAGAAATAATATTATGGCTAAATCTAATGATAAACAACACAGAACTAGAGGTGTTATGCCATCTAGTAATACTGAGCTTCCAAATCCTCTTAATAGTTTTAACAGTCCTCTTGGTAGTTTAAACAATAAAAATAAAGAAACTATCCAAAAGGAAAGTAAAAAAAATACTTTATTTTAACAAAGTTTATTGTTTTAGTTAGTATCTCAAAATTAAGAAATAAAAATGCTATGATAAGTTTTAAATCCTATCATAGCATTTTTGTTTATTTATTATTTTTCTCTCTATTTCCTTTTCTATTAGATAAAATTTTATTTATCTCACTTATAGGTAAAGGTCTAGAAAAGTAATATCCTTGGAAATACTCACATCCTACAGATTTTAAATTATTAAACTGTTCTTCTGTTTCAACACCTTCAATTACTGTTTCCATATTAAGTAAATGAGCTATACTTTTTATATTATCTACAATTTTATAATCAATATGTAAACCATTATCAATAAATATTCTATCAATCTTTAAAATATCAAGTTTAAACTTCTTTAAATAACTAAAGGATGCATAACCTGTTCCAAAATCATCTAATGCAATTTTTACACCTTTTTTATTTAGTAAAAGTAAATTATCACGAATGATTATATTTTCATCCAGAACCGCAGTTTCTGTTATTTCTAAACATAAATTTTTCCAAGTAACATTGTATTTATTGAGAATCTCCTCAGCTTTATTTACAAAATCTACTTCCATAAGTTGAATTGGCGAAACATTAATACTAACTTGTAATATATCATCTGACTTAAATAACTCATTAAAGTTCTTACATACATCTTCAATAACCCAATAACCTATTTTGACTATTTCTCCAGTTTCCTCTGCATATTCAATAAATTTATCTGGAGAAATATATCCTAACTTTCTATTATTCCATCTAATCAATGCCTCAAGCTTTTTTATAGCCTTATTTTTATCTACTATTGGCTGATAGTATAAAACAAACTCATTGTTATCTACTGCATATTTTAAATCCTCTTTCATGGTTTCAATTTCAAGTATCTCATTATAAATTACATCATTAAAAAACAATAACTTTGCTCTCTTATTGTTTTTCTTACTTGAATACATCATGAAATCACTTTTATTTATTAGATCATTAAAATTATTTCCATCTTTAGGGTATACAGAAACTCCTGCTGCAAAATCCATAAATATCTTATTATTATTAAATATTATAGGCTCTTTAAACTCTTTTAATATCACATTATTATAAAATGCTTCTAGTTCATTATTATCAATATAATTACTATATATAATTATAAACTCATCACCAGAATATCTACTTACTATCCCCTTGCCTTTTAAGCATTTTTTTAGTCTATTACTAAACTCAACTAATACCTGATCTCCTGAACTATGCCCAAAAACATCGTTAATATATTTAAATTTATTTAAATCCACAAATATTAATGCAAATTTTCTATTAGCCTTTATTAAATCATTGCATTGCTTAAATAATAATTTCCTATTAGGTAATTGTGTTAATTCATCATAATAGATAAGAGACTTAATCTTTTTATTAATAGAGCTCCCTAAAGAACTTGAAACAACTTCTAATTGTTCAAACTCATCTAGTTTTTCAAAGCTCAAATCCTTTTTCTCTAAATTTTCCAATAATATTTTAAGCTTATCTAAACTCTTTAATATAGGCTTAAATGCCCCTCTAATTAATAAAATTAAAATTAATAAATAAACTGTTCCTAAAATAATAAATATTATAACTCTAAATTTATTAATACTTCTCATAGCTCTATTATAAACAATGGAGTCTTTATCAAATTCCAAATATATATCTATATTATCATCAAAAACATCCTTTAATTTTACTACATAATTGTTTTTCTTATCTTTAATACTATCAACAATTCCTTCACTAGAATAATACTTATTATTATCTAATTTTATATATGTATTTAGATCTCCCATATAAAATTTAGAGTTTATATCTTCAATTAAATCATCTAATAAAATATCTAAAACAACTATCCCTAAAGGCTCATCACTTTCTTCAGAGTAAATAAGATTAATTACTGCTATTTCATATTTTCCAGTTCTAGGATCATTATAAACATCTGATATTATTTGAGGATTTTCTTTACTAAGTCCTAGATTTTCAAATTTATAATTAGAAAATACATCAAAATTTTCAATTAACTCTCCACAATAAAACAAATAATTTCCTGGAATATTAGCAATAGTAACACAATTTACAAATATTAAATTCTTTAAATAGTCTTGAATATATTTAATACCACTAATTATATTATTTATATCTACTTGTGTTAAATCATCACTACTTTTATTAATTTCTAAAGAACTTATTATGTTTTTATCTTCAGCCAAATTTTTAGCAATATCTTTTAATATATATACTTCTTGATTTAATATCTTTTTAGCTTCCTTATAATGAGTATTATAAGTAAACTCAACACTTTTATTTAAACCATACTCCATCAGTATTCCATTGGTTAATACTAAAAGTGTCATAAATGCAATACATATCAAAACTAATTTTAAATTTATCTTCTTAGTAAAAATCAATTTCTCACCTCAGTAGCTTTTTTTATTATTCTATGAACATATTATCATACTAAAGTTGTTAAATCTACTTATTAGCACTATGGTAGTTATTGTAATTTTTTCGCTATAATGTTAAAATGGTAATTGTTGTCTATAAGAAAAATTAGGAAGGAGATACTATGGAAAACTTAAAAAAACTTAAGCCATCAAAGGATTTGTGGATAAAGATAAAATGGATGGGGTCATATGCTAAACCAGCAATTCCATTCTTAATATTTTCAATAGTTGTTAACGTTATATTTGCACTTATAGGTATTTATAATGTTACAGTTTCAAAATCATTAATAGACTCTGCAATTAGTGGAGATTCTGAAGGAACAATTCGATGGTTAATAATAATGCTTGTAATTACTTTAATTAGTATGTTATCAAGTCCAATAACATCATTTATGAGTACACACTCATCAACTAAACTAACACAGAATATTCAAAGAAAAATATATCAACATATACAATGTAGTGATTGGTTAGAACAAAGCAAATTCCACTCTGTAAGCTTATTAACACGAGTAACATCAGATGTTAGTAATATAAGTTCTGCTATTCTTGGTACAATTCCAAGCCTTGTTTCATTAACAGTTACATTGTTTGGTTCTTTTTATACCCTTATAAGTTGGGCCCCTTCAATAGCCTTTGTCGCTGTATTTATTGGTCCCTTTTTAATTTTAGTTGGTAAATATTTTAGTAGTAAACTTAAAGATTTATATAAAGAAGCACAAGAAGAAGATGTTAAATATAGATCATTTATGCAAGAATCTATTCAAAATATAATGATAGTTAAAACATTCTGTATGGAAAAAGTAAATATGCACAGACTTATTGATATTCAAAATAATAAGTATAAAATTGCTATGAGAAATACAAGATTATCAGTAATGACTTCAATGTCCATGAGCCTTTGCTCTTCAATTGCCTACTTCACAATATTTACTTGGGGAGTTTTAAACATTTCAAAAGGAATATCAACTTATGGTACATTTACAGGAATGCTTCAATTATATAGCAAAGTACAATCTCCATTTTCTTCACTAGCAAGTATGATTCCTGGACTTATTTCAACTATAGCTGCTGCTGAAAGACTTATGGAAATAGAAGCTATTCCCGTTGAAAAAATGGCTGATGAAAAAGAGCTTGATAATATTACTAGCTTAGAAGTTGCTTTGGATAGTATTAGCAATAAAGTATCTTCTAATTTTAATAAACCTAATATAGTTTTTGATAATGTAAGTTTTGCTTATAAGGCTAATAATAATATTTTAAATAATATTAATTTAACTATAGAGTCTGGAGAAACCATTGCCTTTGTTGGTCCATCTGGTGAAGGTAAGACAACTATCATTAGATTGATTTTATCTTTAATTAATCCTACTGAAGGTAATGTACTACTTAGTGAAGGGAATCTTATTAAGGAGATTAATAGAAATTATAGAGAACTTATTTCTTATGTACCTCAAGGAAATACATTATTCTCTGGAAGTATTAGAGATAATCTTAAATATGGTAATCCTAATGCTAGTGATGATGAAATTAAAGTTGCTTTAAGTAACGCCTGTGCCCTTGATTTTGTTAATGAACTTGAAGATGGCCTTGATACTATGATTGGTGAAAAAGGTGTTGGTATTTCTGAAGGACAAGCTCAAAGAATTGCTATTGCTAGATCTTTCTTAAGAGAAAGACCTATATTAATTCTTGATGAAGCTACCTCTGCTCTGGATCCTGAAACTGAAGTTAATGTTTTAAAGGCTGTTAGAGCTTTACCTACTAAACCTGCATGTATAATAATAACTCACAGACCTTCTGCTCTTAATATTTGTAATAGAATTATTAAGTTAGAAAAAGGAAATCTTAGAGAAGTAAGTAGAGAAAGTATATTAGAAGTTGCTAGTGAATTAGTATAATTATTTATTAAATTGACTCAGGAGCATATACTATAATTATGACCATTTATAAGAAATAACTAGTTTCTTAAATATCTATATTATTAAAAATGCCCTGAGTCAATTTATCTATAAATTTCTTTTTATTTTTTATTATTTATATAAAATCCATCTTTTCCTAAATTTTTAGCTTTGTATAATCCCTTATCAGCTTCTTCATATAACTCCTCATAAGTATTAATATGATTATCTCTGTAAGCAACCCCTATACTAGTGGATAACCCATAATTTTTATAATAATAATTTAAATCACTTCTAATATTATTTAATAACCCATCTAATTTCTTTGATAAAGTATCTAATTCCATATTTTTATTTATAAAAACTACAAACTCATCTCCACCAATTCTAGAAATAATATCATTTTCTCTAAAAGAATTAGTTAAACACCTTGAAAATATCTTTAAAACTTCATCACCTATAGGATGTCCTAAAATATCATTAACTGATTTAAAATTATCTAAATCAAAAATTATTAATACACCATTACTATTATTACTTTTAAATATATTCTTTAGTCTATTCTCTAATCCTCTTCTATTTAATAGTTTTGTTAATCCATCAGTTTCAGAAATTTTTTCTATTCTATTTCTAGCTTCTTCCTCATAAGTTTTATCTAGTATCATTCCATAAAATTCACCTTCTTTTTTGAAAGATACAATACTTAAAAACTTATTATTTACATTTACAACACTTCCGCTTTTTTCTATTGATTCTATGTAGTTTTGAAATTTTTTAGGCTCTTTAGATATTTCTTCCCAACTTTCATCATCTAATCCTAGAATCTCTTGAATATTATCTGAAAAGAAGTTCCTATTTATTAAGTAAAGACATTCAAAAATTGCAATATGAGAACTTATGGTAGACATAATTCTTGTCATTCTTTCTGATTTATATTTATAACTATCTTTCAAGTAATTTAACATACGAGCTACTTCTTTTAGCTCTGTTTCCTGCATAACATCAAACTCTATATTATAATTTCCTGTAATTAAACTTTTTATATTTTTCCCTATAGAAAATATATCTGTTAATATATATTTCTTCATTATAAATTTAAATATTAATATCATAACCAAGAAAACTATTAAAATACCTAAAGTTAAATATATTATTTCTAAAGCTAGTCCATTATAAACGAAGTCAGCATCTATATATCCACCTATAATATAGTCCCCTACAATTCTAGTTTTTACATATCTATACTTTCCATTAATTTTTGCTAAACTTGCCTTTGTTAAATCATGTAATTTCTTAATAAAATCTCTATTATTATCTATACCATCAAAAACTAAATCTTGCTCATTATTTACAGTTATCCCCTCTAAACTACCTGTCTCTTCATTTACAATAAAGATAGTCCTTTCGTATATAGTTGGAATACTTTTTATTATATATTGTATTGAGTCCTTTTCTCCTACACTTTTCAATGCTTCCCTATCTACTGCTATTTGTATAACAGAATAATCCTCTAGAGTAGATTTAATTCCTATGTATATTTTTTCTTCATTTCCAATTATACTTATAGCATCTAAATCTATAACATAATCATTACTATTATTGCTCTTTATTAATTTCCAAAACTTATGTGCACTTTTTGAATTTAGTAAATCTAACCCTATAGAACTTTCATCATCGCTTAATACTATAATTCCATTATTATCAATAAGATATATAGCCTCTATATCCATTAATTGGCTTATTTTTTCTAGTGATTCTATATTTAAATTTTCTTTAGGGTTATTACTCAAAATATAATCTATTGCATAAACCCTATTTAAATAATAACTTTTAAATACTTCTTCATTTGATTTTAATTTCTCTTCACTTTGATCATAAGTACCCTCAACTTGAGAAATCATTTGTGATAAATCATCTTTTGCCAAACTGTTTTTTATGGAAAACATAACTGTTACAGAAACTAAAAATGTAGCCATAAATATAAATGTAAAATTTAATATAATTTTTCTTAAAATTATCTTCTCCAAAAGTTTATCCCCCAGATTCAATTTATATATTTTTCTTCATTAATAAGTTTTCAAAGGTTTCACAATCTAATGGTTCAGAAAAATAATCTCCTTGAATTTCATTACATTTATTTTCTTTTAAAAATTCAAATTGCTCCTTAGTTTTTACTCCCTCTACAATAACTTTCATATCTAAATTATGTGCTAAATTAATAATTTCTTTTACGATATATTCTCCTTTTTTATCACCTATTTTATCTACAAAACTTCTATCCATTTTTAATATATCAAATTTGAAATCTCTCATTGAACTAAATGATAAATATCCTACTCCAAAATCTCTTAATAAAACTTTAAAACCATAACTACGCATTTTATTTATTATATCCCTTAGCTCTTTATCATTTGTAAATAGGCTACTTTCATTTATTTCAAATTGTATGTATTTAGGTGATATATTATATTTTATTAAAATTCTTTTTAAGTTATAAAAATCATCCATATTATTTAAATAACCACGAGAAATATTTATTGATACTGGAACTATTTCTATATCTTTTTTTTGCCACTGATTTATTTTTATACATATATCTTCAAAGATTAACTCCTCAATTTGTCTTGTAAATCCAGTTTTATCACTTACATCAAAAAATTCTGATGGAAGATATATTTCTCCATTTGATTTATGTAATCTACCTAAAGCTTCACATCCTGTAATCTTTTTTGTTTTACAATCAAATCTTGGCTTGAAAGAAGCCTTAAATTCCTTTTTTAATATACCTTCTTTTATTTCCTCTTGTAACTTCTTTTCATTTGTTTCATTTCTAGCTAAGATTTCATCATAATATGTAAAAGGCTCCGTTTTAAGTAGTTTATTCTTATTTTTAGCTATGTTAGCATGATTATATAACTCTTCAAAATTATATTCACCTTCTTTTATTTCATAAATTCCTATATATAAATTATTAAAAATTTTATTATTATAATTTATTAATTTTGCATCATTAATTACCTTATTTAATCTAGCTTCTAATTCTTTTATATTTTTATAAAGATATATAGCTGCAAATTCATCTGCATATCCATGTACTATAACTTCGTTATGATATTTTTTATTTTTAATTAAAACTTTAGATATTTCTTTAATTAAATAATCTCCAGTATTAACTCCATATATTTCATTAATAACTTTAAAGTTTTCTATATTATAAATAACTAAAGCTGCTTTATATTCTTTATTATTTATTTTTTTATATAATAACTTTTCTTTTAAATACTTTTTATTATATAGTCCTGTAAAACTGTCTATGTACGCTATTTTTTGTAAATAATCTTTTTCTTTTATTTGCTTGCTTATAAAATATAGAACTGTACTTAAAGCTGAAATAAAAATAACTATAGATACAATATGTATAATATTATTAATAGGCAAGATTCTTTCTATAAGTATATCTACTGGAACAACCGTAATTAAGAACCATCCATTTATATTTAAAGGTGAATATACAGCATATTTATATTGATTATATTCATACTTGGTATATCCACTAATATTATTATTGATGCCACTCTTTATATCCTCTATTGCTTTATCATTTATCTCTTTGATATTTGATGTTTCGCTCTTATTTATTAAACCATCAAATAAATTCTTATCATAACCCATTTGCATCTTTTGAGAGTCAGATACTATATTCCCCTCGGAATCAATGATATAGGAATATCCATTTCCACTAAATGAAGTGACTTGTAATAAATCAACAAATTCCTCTGTATCATACATAGCAAAACATATTCCTTTAATATCTCCATTAGAATTAATAATAGGCACACTATATACATTTATATCTGTTTTATCACCCATATCTTCTAATGTTTCTGTAACATAATTTTCTCCATTCATACTATGTTTAAAATACTCTCTATCTAATATATCAAATATTGTATTGGAGCTCATATATGCTATTCCATTTGGTAATGCAAGTCCTAGCTCTCTAAATCCAAATCTCTCTGAAATTTCTTCTGTATATTCATGACTATCTGCAATTTCTTCTTCTGTATAATCACTAAATTCTTTAGCTATACTATTTAATAAATTTAATTTTGTATTTATTACATTTTGTATTAATTTTATATTTTGATCTGATATATCATTAATAGATGTTACTAATTGTGATTCTAATTTCTTATTAATATATCTATCAAAAGAATATAATATTATAATAAGAATAACAGAAAATAGAAAGATTATACTAACTCCTTTACCTATCTTATATTTTTTAAACATGTTAACTACCTCTACGAATGCCAGTTTTTTTGTCAAAATTATAACATATTTATACATTTTTAAAAATATATTAATATTTTTCTATTTTTTA
>ERZ791879.520-NODE-520-length-29706-cov-3.685070_pt1 | contig 29706 bp, 25 predicted proteins | sample MGYA00510162_ERZ791879 | MGnify/ENA primary metagenome ERZ791879 (study PRJEB30046, sample SAMN00792113) | human gut metagenome | study: EMG produced TPA metagenomics assembly of the A metagenome-wide association study of gut microbiota in type 2... | reverse complement strand
AAAGGATTTTCACCCAAATGCGTTCCTGTACCGGCTGGCTTGTGTTTCCGTATCTGCAGAGATTTACTGTGCGATATTGTTACTTAAGCATCGCCCCATAGCGCCCCAAAAAGTTCTTGGTGCGCTCATTCTCGGATGCGAATACCTGCGCCGGAGTTCCCTCTTCGACGATAACTCCGTCTGCCACGAAGATCACGCGGTCAGAAATATCTCTCGCAAAGGCCATCTCGTGGGTTACGATCACCATGGCGATGTGCAGGTCTGCCAGTGACTTAATAACCTTTAACACCTCTCCGGTCAGCTCCGGATCCAGTGCGGAGGTCGGCTCGTCGAAGAACAGGATCTTCGGGTTTAATGCCAGGGCACGGGCAATCGCCACACGCTGGCACTGTCCGCCGGATAACTGGCACGGATACGCGTCTGCTTTGTCGGCCAGTCCCATTTTCTCCAGAAGCTCCATAGCTTCTTTGCGTACCTCTTCTTTCTCCCGCTTCTGAACGGCTATTGGTGCATCCATCACATTGCGGAGTACCGAATAATGCGGAAACAGGTTAAAATTCTGGAATACCAGTCCGTAATTCTGCTGGATCTTCTTCAATTCCTGTTTCGATGCATAAACTGCATTTCCCGCTGCATCGTTCCAGGCTGCCTTTTCACCTAAGTAGATCAGCTCACCACTGTCCATGGTCTCTAACATGGTCGCACAGCGCAGCAGCGTGGATTTACCCGAACCAGACGGCCCGATGATGGATACGATCTCGCCCTCTCCTACATGCAGAGAAATATCCTGAATGACCCCAAGGTCTCCAAATGATTTTTTTACATGATTCATTTCCAGTAAGTTCATGATATCCTCCGTATTTATTGATAGTAGGAAAGTTTCTTCTCAATCCATTCCATGGCTACTGCCACGATCAGGTTAAAGACATAATAGAATACACCGGCTGCCACAAACGGGATCATGCTGGTCTGGGAAGATGCCAGTGCTTTCGCAATAGCAAACATCTCCAGAACGCTGATGGTAAATGCCAGAGATGTATCCTTGACCAGGGTAATGACCTCGTTGGTCACGGACGGTAAGATCCGTTTGATCACCTGCGGCAGAATGATACGGAAAAAAGTCTGGCTGCGGCTGTAGCCTAAAAGCTTTGCAGCCTCGTACTGGCCTGCCGGCATAGACTGGATGCCGCTGCGGTAGATCTCCGCGAAATATGCTGCATAGTTGATGACAAATCCGATCATCGCTGCAATTAAACGGTAATTGTTACTCTTGATCTTAATGCCGAACAGATAATAAGGTCCAAAATAAACGACCATCAGCTGCAGCATCAGCGGGGTGCCGCGCATGATAGAGATGTAGGTCTTTACGATTCCCTGAAGGATCTTATTCTTCGACATTCTTCCGAATGCGATCAGAAGACCAAGGGGCAGGGAAAAAAGCAGCGTCACGACGAAAATTTCCGTGCTGACCAGCATTCCTCCTGCTAACTGTGATACCATTGTGTTAACCTGCATAACTTCTACTCCTTCGTCTTCTGATTCATTCGGGACGGCTTCGTTCTTCTGCCGTCACATATCATTCTTTTTTATTTTCCGATGGTGGTTACGTCACGGCCAAACCATTTCTCAGAAATCTCTGCCATGGTGCCGTCTGCTGCCATCTCGTCCAGTGCGCCCTGAACTTTATCTCTTAACTCTTCGTTACCCTTCTTAAAGCCAATGCCATACTCCTCGGAAGAAAGGGTCTCATCCAGGATGGTGTACTTGTCAGACTCACCTCTCTGCTCGATCTGGTAACCAGCTACGATCACGTCCATAGCGATGGCATCAACAGCGCCCATCTCCAGATCCATGAATGCAGTGTTGTAATCCGGGGTTGTCTGAAGAGTACCAAAGGTAGCACTTAACTCTGCGTTGTCCTTTAATGCAGCCTCAGCGGAAGAATCGGTCTGAACCTCAACAACCTTGCCTGCCAGATCAGCCAGAGTGCTGATGCCGGAATCTGCTGCTACAACGAATACCTGGCTGTTGTCCATATATGGGGTACTCCAGGTGTAATCATCTTCACGTCCATTCATAGTGAAGCCGTTCCAGATGCAGTCGATGGTGCCGGAGCTTAACTCCATATCCTTTGCGTCCCATGCGATCGGCTGCGGAACAAACTCAAGGCCCAGTCTGTCTGCCACTTCCTGTGCCAGTTCCAGATCAAATCCAGTATATTGGCCGTCATCTCCTACAAAACCCATCGGCGGGAAATCCTGATCGAAGCCAACGGTAAAGGTGCCGCCCTCTGTACCAGCCTCGTCTGCTGCCTCTGCAGTAGTCTCTTCTGCCTTGGTCTCCTCAGCGGAAGTTGCTGCCTCGGTTGCTGCTGCGGTGGTCTCTGCCGGTTTGCTGCCTCCGCATGCGGTCATGGATACTGCCATCATACCTGCCATTGCTGCGCTTAACATTCTCTTTCTCATAATATTTCCTCCTCATTTTGCGGGTTTTGCTGCTGCCTGCTGCCAGACAGTAACAGGGATTTTCCGCTGCGGTTCACTCCACTTTCCGAAACGGATATTGTACACGTACCGCGAACACGTTATCATGGTAGCATACTAAAGTGTTTCTGTCTACCCTTTTTTCACAAAAAGAAGATTCTCTGTTGCTGCACAAAGGCAGGAATTTTTCGAATCGTTTTGAACGGGCTTACATTTTTCCCGTCTCCTGCGCAAACCGGGCCAACTCTTCGTTTTTCCGGTTGATCGTTCCGAACGCCTTTGCACAGCAGATCACGCTCCTGCAGTCCTTCAGTACCCCAAGCGCCGCCTCATAAGTTTCCTGCTGAATTGCTTCATATGGCCGCTCCGAAATCACCTGAACCGCCAGAGCCTTCGCCACCGGATAATCCAGGTCATTTTCATGCAGAATTCCTGCTGCAAATGGAATCCCCTGTCTTTGCAGCCTCCGGTAGACCGGAATCCCGCTCCCGTTTCCACCGATCACAAATACTTCCGGCTTGCCCTTCACCGGAGGCAGCTCCACCGAACCATACTCAGCACAGTAGCTTTCCTGCGGGACCCCAAACAATTTTTCCATGCAGGTTTCTGTAAAGATTTCTTCCGGCGTTCCGCATTTCCAGATCTGGTTTTCGCCGACACAGACAACATAGTCCGATACCTTCTGCGCCAGATCCAGCTCATGCATGGACATCAGCACTGCCACCTTTCGCTCCCGCACCAGTGTTTTTAAAATGGTGAGCAGCTCCATCTTGTGACGGATATCCAAAAATGCAGTGGGTTCATCCAAAAGAATCACCTGCGGCTGCTGGCAAATGGCGCGAGCCAGCAGGATTCGCTGCCTTTGTCCATCGCTGATCCGGGAAAAATCCCGGTCTGCAAGATCCTTTGCGTGTACCATGTCGAGCGCTTCCCATACTACCTGTTTATCTTCATCTGACAATGTTCCAAAACGCCCCGTATGCGGATAACGCCCCATGGACGCCACATCAAAACAGGTCATAAGCTCTGGCCGCGTCCGCTCTGTCATCATGACGGCCATCCGCTTTGCGATTTCCTGCTCCGACCAGTCTTTCATGGCTGTCTTTTCCAGGAAAACCGCACCATCTACCGGCTTTAGCTGCCCTGCGATACTTTTTAAGATCGTGGATTTTCCTGCACCGTTTGGACCGATCAGCGTCACGATTTCCCCACGTGCGACATGAATATTGATCTCGCGGATCCAGACTTTTCCATCATACCCCGCCGCAAGATCATCCGTCCTCAGATATGCTTCTTCCTGTTCCATCACTTCTGCACTCCCTTTCTGCGAATCATAATCCAGATCACCACCGGCGCCCCAAATACTGCCGTTACCGAGCTGATGGAAAGTTCCGTCGGCGCAAACAGCGTCCGCGCGATCAGGTCACTGAACAGGCAGAACACCGCACCGCCCAGGAAGCAGCCGGGGATCACAACGATCGGCTTCGCCGTCCCAAACAGCCGTTTCACGAGCTGCGGCACTGCGATTCCCACAAAAGATACCGGACCGGCAAAGGCCGTCACGCAGGCGGACAACACACTGGATAATAAAATCAGTTCCGCACGGAAACGCTTTACATTTACGCCAAGGCTTCTGGCATATTCTTCGCCGAGCTGATAGGCACTGATGGGCTTCGCCATACAAAAAGCAAGCACAAACACCGGAAGGACCACCACCGTGATGACCCTCACCTGATCCCAGGTCGTTCCGGAAAAGCTGCCCATAGACCAGTTGTGCAGGTTCACGATATTCGCGTCGTCTGCAAAGGTCACCACAAAGTCCGTAACCGCCGAGCAGATATAGCTGATCATGACACCGCATACCACTAACACCGGCATCTGCCGGATCCGTTTTGCGATTACCAGCACAAAGCCCATGGAAAGCATGGAACCAGCAAAGGCCGCCACGATCATGGTTGCTGAGCCCATAAAAAGTCCTTTTCCCAGAAACAGGATCATGACCAGCGCCACCACAAGCTTGGCCCCGGAAGAAATGCCAAGAACAAACGGTCCGGCAATGGGATTTGCGAAAAACGTCTGGAGCAGAAAACCGGACACGGAAAGTGCCCCGCCAAGCAATGCCGCCGCAAGAAGTCTTGGCAAACGGATGTCCCACAGGATATGGTATGCTGTACTCTCCCGGTCTGTTCCGGACAAAATTGCCTGTATGTCCTGGAGAGACAGGGAAACACTTCCCACACGAAAGCTTGCCGCCGCAAGAACCGCCAGCAAAAATCCAAGCAGCAAAAATCCAAGTTGACAGCGCATGATCCGATTCTTCATAACGTTTTTCCTCTCATTCTTTCCAAACTGCAAAATCTGCATTACTGCAGCCGGTGCAGATAATGCAGTTCTCCATCCGCAGGCTCTTCCTCTGAAAACACGGTGTGCAGATCCAGGATCATATTGCCAAGTCCCATCGTCTCCTGGAACATATTTTTTCCAGTACACCAGACATTGCCTTCTTTAACGGCCTTAAAATCTGCCAGAAGCGGACTCTTCGCCAGAAGCTGATCGAGCGTTTCCAGTTCCCCGTCTATGGTACTGTTGTAGATCAGGATATCTGCATCCTTTGCTTCCGCATAAAAGGTTTCCATCTGCATATTCATCGTGGAAAGTGCATTTTCCTCTTCCGATGCGGTCTGCGGCACATAGCTTCCGCCCGCAAGCCCGATCATCTTTGCCACATAATCTCCCGGTTTTCTTACATTCACTGCACCATTCGATGTGATGTAGAAAAATGCCGCAGTCTTTCCGGCCGGCTGTTCGGACAGCACACCGTCTAAGGCTTCCATATTTTTCTTGAAAAGCTGCTCTGCCTTTTCCTCCTCGTCAAACAGCACACCGTACAGCCGGATCCATTCCATTCTTCCAAGTGGGTGCTCCTCATAGCTGGAGCGTTCTACCAGTACCGGGATTTTCAACTGCGAAAGCTGTTCTTTCACATCCGGCGTATGGTAGATCATGGTCGATTCCACCGCCAGGTCGCAGCCATCTGCCAGAATCTTTTCGTAATCCGGGGCACTGTATTTTCCTGCATAGGTAAGGGTTCCGGCTTTCATTGCCTCTTTTGCCGCTTCCACATACCACCCGGATTCTTTGGTGCCGGACAACGTGATCCGGTCCGTGCGTCCGATCGCCGCGATCAGATCCATCGCGGAAGTTGCTGCCAGATACACATGGTCTAACGGTTTCTGCAAAACAGTAATGGAATCCGGTACTCCTTCCGGCACCGGCATGGTTTCCGGTACGACCAGATACTTCCCATCATCCTGGATCTGGATCAATTCATAACCGCCCTCGTAAACATCCACGGTAAACTGCGTGGCATACAAAAGCTCCATGCTGCCTTCCGGCTGCATTTCACTCCAAACCGGTGCCGCCGTTTTTGATGCTGCATCAGACGCTGATTCCCCACTATTTTCCAATCCTGAAAACTCTGTGCCTGAAGCTTCCGCACTTGCACTCGCCGGCTCAGATGTCACGACACCTGACGCAGAATCCGATTCAGAGCCTGATGCCGATACACCGCCGCCTGCTGCCCCGGCGCATCCCGACATTCCTGCCAGACAAACCATCAGCACTCCAACCGCCAGAAGCTTCCGCATCCGTTTTAATTCTTCCCTGTTTTTCATCATACGCCTTACGACCATCCCTTTATTTCGCCTCAATAATGGATGCCGAATCAAACAACAGGGTATATTCAATCTCATGCGGCGTGCTCATCGCGGTAGTATCCGCTGCCACAGCAATTTTCCGGTCAAACACGGCAACCGGAATCTCAAATGCAGAATTTCCGCCCTGGTTTACCGGCAGGAATTTTTCTTCCCCAATCTTCATGTAATCATAGTTCGGACTGCTCCAGCGTACCGTTGCAACTGCCTCTCCATCCTTGATTTCCAGCTTTGCCGGAGACTCCACCGTTACCTTTCCGGAGCCGCCTTCCATGGACACCTCCACGGTATAACTGCCGTCTGCAAGTCCCAGACTCTCTGCAGTCACCTGCCTACTTTCCAGATAGGCATCGTCCGGCAGGGAATCGGCACGAAATACCAGTACCCGGTCATACCATTTTTCTTTCTTTTTGCTGAACACACTGCAGTCGATTTCCTGATCCAGCGCCTCTACCGGCACCGTAAAATGATGGCTTCCATCGGACGCCTCTTCGTACGGGATCATGTCCTCCTCAGAGGCATTGACTGCCTCAGCGCCAGTTCCCATATAAAGCTTTAAATAGCCGGTGCCGTCCATCTTCATATCCGCTGTCATCTCGCCATTCTTTACGGTAAGTTCACATTCCTCGATCTGAAACATGGAAGAGCTGGAATCCACATTTACCGGATACACGCCATCCTTTAATTCCGAAGCCGGGACCGGAACCATGCCCTCTGTCCCTACCTGTTTCTCCGCGACCGTCTCCTCCGCTGCTGCGACTGCGCTGTCCGCAGACGATTCGTCCTGACCTTCGCTCTGGTCTGCCTTCTGATCTACAGTTTTCTCCTGTGCACCATCCGCGGTCTCGCCTGTAACAACCGGCGCTCCACCCTGTGCCGGCAATGTCTCTGCCTGGTTTTTTCCGCCGCAGCCTGCTGCCAGCATACCACTCAGGCAAACAGCCGCCATAACGCCATAGATTTTTTTCTTCATAACAATGCTCCTTATTCTCTATAAACCAATCAACGGAGGCGCCGCTGGCGCCTTCCCGCTATGCAATGCAGCAAAAACGGGTGGCCGGAACTCCATCCTGCCACCCGTTTTTTCTATCTTCTGCTCGAATTTTACATTCAATGCCTCTTGCCTGCAGCTTTTTGGCGATTTCCAAACACTGCTGCAAAGCGATTTTATTTTAAGGTATCGATTGCAGCCTGTGCATGCTCGGTAAACAGCTTCTGGATCGGCTCTAACTCGCCTAAACCGCGCAGAATGCAGGTCACTTCATAACCCTCTTTCTCAAACTCGGTCTTCCAGGAACCATCCTCGTCGCCTGCCATATCGTTGTTTGCATGGTCACCGGCTACGATCATAAGCGGCTCAAGAACAACCTTCTTGTACTCGCCCTCTTTTACCTTTGCGATGACATCATCCAGACTCGGCTCAGCCTCAACGGTACCTACATAGTAATGCTCAAAGCCTTCATCTGCCAGCATCTGCTGCATCTTTGCGTAAACACCATTGGAATCTGCCTCAGTGCCGTGGCCCATAAAGCAGATTGCGGTCTCACCGTCATCGTACTCTGCGGTTGCGTCTGTGATTGCCTTGATGACTGCCTTAAAATCATCATCACTGGTCAGAAGCGGCTCGCCTACTGCTACCTGCTCAAACGCGTCAGAATTCTGTGCGATCTCATCAACCAGATCGTTGTACTCCAGGCCATTCATCAGATGAGTCGGCTGGACAACCAGGGTCTTTACGTTATTGTCAACCGCACGCTTGAGTGCTTCACCTACGTTATCGATCGTTACGTTATCTCTAGACTTTACATGGTCAATGATGATCTGGCTGGTAAAGCCTCTTCTTACGGAATAATCCGGGAATGCCTCCTCCATTGCGTTCTCAATTGCGCCAATGGTCAGACGGCGGCTGTCGTTAAAGCTGGTTCCAAAGCTGACAACCATCAGCTCCTTATCGCCGATCTCGTCCTGATTTCTTGTGTTGTCCATAGATGCATCTCCGGTGTCATAATTTTCTTCGTCTTCTGCCTCAGCCTCTGCAGTTGTTTCCTCTGCTGTAGTCTCTGCCTCAGTCTCAGCCTCGCTGGAAGCCTCTGCTGCTGTGGTTGCCTCGGTCTTCTCTGCCTTTCCTGCACAGCCTGCCATCATCGCAGCAGAAAGCGCAGTAACTGCAAATAACGCTGTCAGTGTTCTTTTTTTCATTTTTGGTATCCTCCTTGATTTCCTGACATTACCGATCTTGGAAGTACCAGGAACTTGTGCCACAGACTATGGCCCTGACCGTTCTCATTCCCGCAAAACGCAGAAAATACCTAAAAACACGGCACAACCAAGCCCTCGTGGTCTGGAATCCGCTGCCTCCTGCGCTGCTGTCCGGCATATACGTGCCAGACAGACTGCACCTGCAGCATCTGTTCCTGTACCAACAGCCGGCAGGTTTCCTGACTTGTATCTCCACACATACGATCACCTTCCCGGTCCTCCAGAAAAACCAGTGGCACAATACCAATCTTATGCTCCTTACTTACAGTGACGAGATCGCGCAGGCTTTTCACCTGCTTCCCTTTTACCCATTCTCTGCTCTCATGCAGATTCCGGCACCCGCTGTCCTCATTCGATATGCCCCCATCATACCATCCTGTTACCGAAAAGGCAATCATTAAGCCAAATTTCGTTCCGCTTTACGCATGCGCAAGATTCCCATTCTTACATGCGCACCCGGCAACCGCGAAACAGCCCCACTATTTTCTCAGCTCTGCGATCCGCCTGTTTAAGGTACTGCGGGAAATGGAAAGCCTTGCGCAGATCTCCCGCTGGGTCTTTCCTGCATCCAGAAGCTCCCGTATGGTTTTCAGCTCGTATTCCCGCGAGCTCATTCCCTGCAGCTCCGTTTTCGCAGCAACATATCCGTTATTCCGCACGGCCATTTCCAGCTGAATGTTCAGCTCGTTGATCTCCAGCTTCATAAGCTGCTTATAATCTGCCGCAGTGATATTCAGCTCCATTTTCGTTTTTTTGTAAATACGGCAGTAATAATCGATCATGTTTTCCGCATAGCGGCAAAACAGTGCGGAATCGGTATGGATCGTCCGCCCCGTCCGCAAGGTCTGGTCCTTCATGGCATCATACAGTCCCCAGCTGAACAAACCGGCCTGGCAGCGCTCCTCCAGATTCTGGTCCGTGCAGAAAATGATCCGCACCGGCTCTGACTCCCGCTGTTTTTTTCTGCCCTCGATCACCTCTGCAAGACGCTCCTGATAATAGATCTGCATGCGCTCCGGATAATGAATGATGATCGTCCCGTCATGGATATTCTTCAACAGGCCATCCTCCCCAAACAGGTACTCACACAGATAATCCCGGTAAATGCTGGAGCTGTGCATGATCAGGATATCTTTTAGCTTCCGGCTGGATTCGTTATGGATTGCCTTGGCCAGCAGCTCGTTGATCTCCCCGTCATCCGTATTGACCAGTATGATGTTTTTATTTTCCCTGGCATAATCACGCCCCCGGTAAATGAGCTCCGTATCACAGATATCCCCCAGAAAATCAAACGTAATGTAGCTGCCATTCGTAAACTGCACGGATTCCTTCTGGATCTCACTGTATCTGCGGAATGTAAAGAGCATCGAGGTCCCATGCCGGTGCTCGTAGATCGGTTTAATATTGATGATACCGAAAAACTGACTCTGCTCCATGGTTGCCTTCACCATCCGTGGCTTCCGGTCTGCCTTCTGAAAGGTCTCCTGAAAGGCTTTATACGGAAACAGCTCCTGGATCCGCGTTCCAAGGACCGGCTCTGTAATACGGAACAGCTTCCGGAATGCCTCATTGACAAACAGAATACTCCCATAAAAATCCGTATAGGCCAGTGCTGCATCATGTGCATCCAGAATCCCCTTCAGCTCATCATTCTTGGCTTCTATGATCCTGGAGTACTGGCTGTCCATGATCTTCGATGCGATCAGCTCTGCCATGCTGTGCATAAAGGTGACTGTGGACCCGATTTTTTTAAACAGGGCCTTACCACGGTCCTTCGGCAAGATTAGGGCAATTACCCCGACGGTTCTAAGATCCCGCCGGATCGGCACACCCACGAACGACTCCATCTTACAGTTATGGTATTCCGGACACTGCCTGCAGCTTTCCTTTTCCCGCTTGTGCTCCAGCAGCACATCCCGGTTGTCATAAAAGACCTCCGCGATCAGGGAGCCGATCTTAATATCCTGATATAAGGAGAAATACTGAAACGCACTGCCGATCACATTCATGTCCGCATCTGTGATGATGACATCGGTTTCCAGTACATCCGAGATTGCCCGTGCGAAATCATCAAATTCTGTTTTTAACTCACCCTTAAATTTCATAACACACCCCAATATAACAGGCCCGGGAAAAACCAGTGCAGGTTCTTCCCGGGCCCTCGTAACTATACAGGATCTGGCGTTCAGAAAACTTTTTATCCGTAAGCAGTTACCGGATCATTTCCTGAATACTTTTCCCGTTTTTATTTTGTATATTCTGCTGCGATCTTACGGATCAGCTCTAATCTCTCCGGAGAAATGTCAGAAGAGATGGTGCAGTCAGCGCCGATCGCTACGCCCTTGGTTCCTGCCTCATCCAGGATCTTCTTGATCTCGGCTCTTAATTCCTCCTCGGTTCCTTTGTAAAGGATGCTCTCTGCAGCGTTATCGAAGCCACCGATGACCGGCTTATCTCCCAGGATCTTCTTTCCTTCGCCCAGGGTGATTCCCTCGGAATAAACAGCCCAGTTGTAAGCCTTTACCGGGTAATCCTTATACCAGCTTAAGTTGTTGGTGTACTTGCCGTATCCGCAGATATGAAGAATGACATTGTCGCTAAACTCGTTGATGTAGTTTAACACATCCAGATCGAGCGGCTCTACCAGCTTTTTGTGGCCTGCATGGGTCAGCATCTTATCCTGCACACACTGAACGCTGTAGTAGATACCGTCAATGGAAGTCTCCTCAAACAGTCTCTTTACCAGGATCTTGGTATCCTCTGCGATGCAGCGTGCAGCCTTCTCCATAACCTCCGGGCTTTCGTGGAACAGTCTTACGAATTTCTTGAAGTCCTCATCGTACTCCTCGAAACGAAGTCTGATGTACTGGAGCGGTGAGAAGATGTTGTAGTATTTGTAGGTATCATTACCAGCATAATCGCAGATCTCTTTTACATACTCAACCTGCTTTGTGATCCACGGATGATCCGGTCCTACAGAAGCAACCTTATCCAGATCCTCAACAGAAGTAATGGTCTTGCGGCAAACAGACGGATGACCGAAGAAGCCATCGGACATGATCTTTAAGAAGTCCGGCTTTACCTCATCAATGTATTTTTTCTGCTCGGTCACTACGGTGTTGTAGATCTCCGGATCTGCTCCGCTGTAATGGTTGTGGAAGGATACGAAATGATGCCAGAAGGCAACCGGTACTCTCTCCTCGTTCTCATTGTTTAAAAATGCGTCAACTGCCGCTTTTCTATCGTCTTTCATACAATTCTCCTTTTCCTTCACCTGTCTGGAAATCCAGTGAATTCTGCCATCGTTGATATTATTCGGAATGGAACAGTCTGCACCCATAATGTAACCGCGGTGGCCATTTTCCTTGATCAGCTGGTCTACAAACTTGCAAACCTCTTCCTCGCTTCCGCTATCGATCAGGGTCTGCGGGTTATTATCAAAACCACCCAGCACACACTTGCCCGGGAAGAGCTTACGTCCTTCTTCAATGGTCACACCCTCCGTGAAGGTTGCCCAGTTGTAAGCCTTTGCCTTGTAATCCTGATACCAGCTTAAGTTGTTTTTGTGATGTGCATATCCACAGATATGAAGGATATTGTAATCACTCAGCTTATTTGCAGTCTCAAGTACGCCGATCTCCGTCGGGCGGACCAGACGGTCATAGGTTTCCCGGTCATACATGCTGCTCTGGATATTCTGGACACAGTAATAAATGCCATCCAGCTTTGTCTCCGTCAGAAGCTTTGATACCAGTGTATCGATATCCTTCTGGATCTCCATTCCCGCTTTGTGAAGCTCCTCCGGGAAATGCTCTGCGAGATATACGAACTGGTCGTATTTCAGGTCATAAAAGTCCAGACGGATCCGGATGACCTGCAGTGGAGCAAACACATTGTAGAAGGTCATCACCTTATCGCCAAACAGATCTACCAGGCGGCGCACATGCTTCACTTGCTCCGTGATCCACGGATGATCCGGACCGATGCTCTTGATCGCCAGAAGATCTTCTGCAGTTTCCAGATTATTGTTCATGATCGGCGGATAGCCCATGAAGCCCTCGTTCATCAGCTTCATCATATCCGGATCAATGGTCTCAAAATAACGTTTATGTCCTTCTACGATCTTTTCCAGAATCTCCGGATGCTCCAGTCCCTGGAACTGGTCCTTTCCAAGTACGAAATGATGCCAGAATCCCATCGGGATCCGGTAAGTCTCTTTGTTGTCCATGGCATCCTTCAGAAGCTGTCTTCTATTCTCACTCATATTCGTTGCGACTCCTTCATATCACTTAATATGTAACTGCCTGGCTTCTTACAGTTGTCCCAATAACAGTTATTCGGTAATTTTACCTGCTGCGTAATCCATCAGGGTAGCGATCTGGTAAGACATGGTAACAGCACCCGGATCCAGATGTCCAAGGCCACGGTTTGCCTGATAGCTTGCACGTCCTCTGATTGCTTCCATGTTCTTGGTATTCTCTGCGCCGTCCTCTGCAGCCTTCTTAACCAGATCACATAACTCTGCAGACGGGGTTCCGTTTGCCAGGCACTCTTCATACTTCTTAACTGCAGGTGCCAGGGAATCGATCATGGTCTTGTAGCCTTCCTTTGCCTGACCTCTCGCTACGATGGCATCCAGCATTGCCTTCAATACAGTGCACAGCTCTGCATCATGAAGAACCTCAATTCCCTTTAACGCCTTTGCTGCAGCAATGTAAGCACTTCCGTATAATACGCCTGAAGATCCGCCGATTACAGACATCATAATCTTACCGATCTCTTTGAACTCATCAGAAAGCTCCATGGTTTCCAGACGATCAACATTTTTTACAAGATTCTCAAAGCCCATATTGATGTTGGTCCAGTGATCACCATCACCGGTCACACTGTCCAGCTCTGTGATATAGTCACCTTTGGAATGGATCAGCTCATAGGCCAGCTTGATATATTCTGCGTAATCCTTTGCGGTTAAAGTAAAGCTCATCGTTTATTCCCTCCTTCAGATTTTCAGTGCCGGGGTGTCACACGGAGCATCCAGCAGTTCTTTTAATTCATCATCCAGCTTCATCAGGGTAACAGAAGCACCGGTCATGTCGATCGAAGTGCAGTAGTTTCCTACAAAAGTGCGGTATGCCTTAATGCCCTTTTCCTCCAGGATCTTCTGTACCTCCAGATTCAGGATGTAAAGCTCCATTAACGGGGTACCGCCAAGGCCATTTACCAGAACTGCAACTTCACTGCCGGAATAATCATAATCATCCAGAATGCGTCCTACCAGAATCTCTGCGATTTCCTTTGCGCTCTTGATCTTGGTAGTCTCAACGCCCTGCTCACCATGGATTCCCATGCCGATCTCGATCTCGTCGTCTGCGATCTGAAAACCAGGCTTTCCAACTGCCGGAAGAATGCACGGTGTCATGGCAACACCCATGGTACGGATATTGCGGACTGCCTTTTCTGCTGCTGCCTTTACCTCTGCGAGGCTTGCCCCCTGCTCTGCCTTTGCACCTGCGATCTTATGTACAAAGACGGTTCCTGCGATACCTCTTCTGCCTGTTCCCTCTTCTCTGTCCGGAACTGCAACGTCATCCTTTACGATAACCTGGGCAACCTCAATATCGTCCATCTCTGCAAGATCTGCAGAAAGGCCAAAGTTCATAATATCACCGGAGTAGTTTTTGATTACCATCAGTACGCCTTTTCCGCAGGAAACCTGCTCAATGGCACTGCCGATACGGTCCGGGCTCGGAGAAGAGAATACATTTCCGGAAATTGCTGCATCCAGCATACCTTTTCCTACAAAGCCTGCGTGCAGCGGCTCATGGCCTGCTCCGCCTCCGGAGATCACTGCCACCTTATCCGTCTTTTTCTCTTTTCTGCTGATGACCTCCATCTTCGGAGTGTAAACCAGCTTATCCGGATAAGCTGCCTGCATTCCCATCAGTGCCTCACTTACTACATCAGTCGGATTGTTGATAATCTTTTTCATAACATACATCCTTTCATAGTTTTATGCCATACCGAGATAAGCTTTCTTTACCATCGGATTGTTTGCAATGTCACTGGCTTTGCCAGACATACTTACGAGACCATTCTCCAATACATAGGCTCTCTGCGAAACCTGAAGCGCCATATTTGCGTTCTGTTCGATCAGAAGAACCGTAACCCCCTGTTTGTTGATCTTTTCGATCATGCCGAAGATCATCTCTACAAAGTTCGGAGCAAGTCCAAGGGACGGCTCGTCTAACAGGATCATCTTCGGGTTTGACATCAGCGCCCGTCCTACAGCCAGCATCTGCTGCTCACCACCAGATAAGGTACCGGCCTGCTGCGTGATACGTTCTTTCAGACGCGGGAATAATTCATAAACCCTTTCGTAGGATTCTTTAATCTTGTTCTCGTCTTTTACAACAAATGCACCAATACGCAGGTTTTCTTCTACGGTAAGCTCTGGGAACACCTCACGTCCCTCTGGAGAAATACCGATTCCTTCTTTTGTCATTGCATGTGCAGGTACATGCGTAATATCTTTTCCATCAAATGTAATCGTACCGCTGCTCGATTTTACGATGCCGACGATAGAATTTACAAGCGTTGTTTTTCCGGCGCCGTTACTGCCGATCAGGCAGACGATCTCTCCCTCATTTACTTCCAGGCTGATTCCCTTTAAGGCGTGGATCGCGCCGTAGTTGGTGTGCAGATCCTCAATTTTTAGCAGCATTATTCGAACCTCCCAGATATACGTCGATAACCTTCTGATTCTTTGCGATCTCTTCCGGAAGTCCTTCCGCGATCGGTTTTCCATGGTCAATTACATAAATACGGTCTGAAATATTCATAACTACACTCATATCATGCTCGATCATAAGAACAGTGTAACCCTGCTTTTTCAAAAGTCTAATGAATTCCATCAATTCGTGGGACTCCTGCGGGTTCATGCCTGCTGCCGGCTCATCTAACAAGATCAGCTTTGCGCCGGTAGCGATCGCACGGGCGATTTCCAGCTTTCTCTGATCACCATAAGGCAGGTTCGATGCATAATCATCTTTTCTGTCGTAAAGCCCTACTTCCTTCAGAACCTTCAGCGCATCATAGGTAATTGCATCTTCCTCTTCTCTGAATTTCTTTGTTCTGAAAATGGAAGAAGCCAGGTCGTACTTTGTTTTGATATGTGCACCTACCAGTACATTTTCGATTACTCTCATATCCGAGAAAAGGCGAATGTTCTGGAATGTTCTGGAAATACCTTTTTTTACAATATCTCTCGGGTTAATGCTCTGGATTTCCTCACCCTTGAATTTGATCGTGCCCTCATCAACTTTATAAACTCCGGTCAGCATGTTGAATACGGTCGTTTTTCCTGCTCCGTTCGGTCCGATAATACTGATGACTTCACCCTCGTGAACCTTGAAGCTTACATTTTCCACCGCAACAATGCCGCCGAATCGTTTCGTTATTCCATTGACCTCTAATAACAAATCTTCTCTAGCCATTGTGCCTCCATCCGTTACCAACTCGTTCTTTTACGCGTTTGCCTCTTCTCCGTTTATCTTCGCCTGAACCTTTTTGGATAATTTATAAGGTAAGGAAGATTTCCAGCCCAGCAATCCTTCCGGACGGAAACGCATCATCAGGACTAAGATAACACCATAAAGAACGAAGCGGTATTTCATAAGGCTTCTGGAAACCTCCGGGAAAGCAACCAGAACGATTGCTCCTACGTACATGCCTCTGAGCGTTCCCATGCCGCCTAAAATAACGATACTTAAAATCAGGGTTGAAACATCAAAGTTAAATGTATTCGGATCGATGTAACCGATCAGGGAAGAATACAATGCTCCGCCCAGTGCACAGATCATGGCAGAAACAACAAATGCCAGGATCTTGTATTTTGTGATATTGATTCCCATCATGGTGCTGGCCATTTCATCTGTCTTGATCGCTCTGAGCGCTCTTCCGGTCTTAGACTGGATCAGTGCCTTACAGAACAGGGAGATCAGCACGATCATGATCAGAATCAGGAAATACATACCATTGTTTGCCACCGTAAGCTTAATACCGAAAATCTGCGGCTTCGGGATATTTTTAACACCAAGTGTACCATTCGTTACACTCTGCCAGTTCATCAGAACCATCTTGACGATCTCACCAAATCCCAGGGTGATAATAGAAAGGTACGTTCCGGTTACACGTAAGGTAGGCAGTCCGACTAATACACCGATCACTGCGGCCAGCAGCATACCTGCCAGCATAGCCGGGAAGAATGACCAGCCCAACGTTACAGCCAGAAGAGAGGCCGTATAAGCACCGATTGCAACAAAGCCTGCATGTCCCAGAGAAACCAGGCCGGTATATCCAGTCAGGATATTCAATCCAAGTCCCAGGATGGCATAGCATCCGATTTTCGCAACAACAGTCAGAAAATACTGGTTCTTTACCACAAACGGCAGCGCAATAAGAATGACAGCCAGAACTCCCCAAAGGATCTTTGCATTCTTCGAAGTAAACTGTTCAAACGAAGAAAGCATTGTTTTATTATCTTTTTTCATCTCTATCCTCCAAGTTTCGTCACTGTGTCTTATACCTTAGTGATACCCTTCTTACCGAACAGACCGTTCGGACGAATGATCAGCACCAGGATCAAAATGATAAATGCTACAGAGTCGCGGTAGGTAGAACCAAAGAAGGTAACTGCCATACACTCAGAAACACCGATGATCAGACCGCCAAGGATTGCACCCGGCAGGCTTCCGATACCTCCAAGAACTGCAGCCGCGAATGCCTTTAAGCCGGCCATAAATCCCATATTCGGGTAAACGATCTCATAATAACCTCCAACCAGAGCGCCTGCAAGAGTTGCAGATACACCTGCGAGGAAGAATGTAAAGCTGATAACAAAGTTTACATCGATTCCCATCATCTTTGCTGCTTTTGCATTCTGCTGACTGGCTCTCATAGCCAGACCAATCTTGGTTTTAAATACGATAAATACCAGAATCAGCATCAAAACAACAGAAACCACACACATCATAACCTGGGTCAGAGTAATGGAAACTTTGCCAAGCTTGATCATGCCGTAACCAAAAATGTTCGGGAAGTTTCTTTTTTCTGAACCGATAAAAACAATCAGGAGATTTGTGATAATGTTGGAAATACCGATCGTGGTAATCAGAGATGCGATAGGCGGTGAGCCTTTTTTACGAAGAGGTTCCAGTGCGATTTTATCAATCATGATTCCCAACACACCAGTTACTAACATACTTAAGAGAATCCCTGGTACAATGCCGAATTTCATGCTAACAATGAATACCATTGCAATTTCCGCGCCGAACGCGTAAATGGAACCATGTGAGAAATTGACCAGTCGAAGGATTCCGAATATGAGCGAATAGCCGACTGCTATTAACGCATATCCCATTCCCAGGGCTAAACCATTAAAAACCTGTTGAGCAAGCATTGTGGCTCCTTTCAAAGATACCGGGAGCCGGAAAGCACGCTTTCCGGCTCCCTTAGATGTACTTACATGAATTGTCGCTTTCGTTTATTTCATTTTTACGAATTTGCCATCTTCGATGGTTACTTTTACGAATTCCTTATCTACATCACCGTTGGAGTCAAACTTGGTCTGACCGGTAACGCCCGGATAATCAACATTGTAAAGTGCGTCTTTTACTTTAGCAGACTCAGTAGTGCCTGCATCCTCGATTGCGGTAAGCAGCATACCTACGGAATCGTATGCCTGAGAGGTCAGTGCAGACGGTGCGCTGCCGTAAACATCGGTGTACTGTTTTACATATGCCTGGATCTCAGGATCATCGGAATCTGCGAAGAAGATAACCGGGAAGCATACGCCGTTTACTGCGCTTCCGCCCAGCTCAAGAAGCTGCTGGCTGTAAGCGTTGGAGAATGCAATGATAGTAACATCCGGGTTAACCTGCTTGTACTGCTTTGCAACCGGTGCTACCAGGTTGTACATACCACAGCAGATAACTGCCTCTGCGCCAGCTTCGTTCAGCTTTGCGATTGCTGCGGAGTAGTCATCAGAACCCTCCATAACTTCCTCGTGAGCTACAACCTTAACACCCTTATCACTCATACCATCAATGATGTCGTTAATGATCTTGGAGGTATTGGTTCCCCAGTCAGTCATAATGGAAATGATACCAATATTTTTCTTTCCAAGGTCATTCACTGCAATGTCAACACTCGCACCACCCTCTTTAGAAATAACGGTGTTGTTTCTGAAAATATAATCACCGATAGAGGAATAATCCGGATGGGAAGAGGACGGGGAAATTTCGATCACGCCGTTCTCCTGATAGATCGGAGCTGCTGTCATACATACGCCGGAAGCGAAATGTCCGATCACACCTGCGATGTTATCTTTGTCAGATACGATCTTCTGTGCGATGGTGGTTGCTTCCTCTGAGGTGTTCTTATCGTCGTACTCTACGATCTGAACCTCTCTGCCAAGGCATCCGCCGTTATCGTTCCACTTCTGGGCCATAAGCTTTGCTGCGTTTGCGAAGCCAATACCATACTCAGAGTTATCTCCAGTCATCGGTGCTGCGACTGCAATGGTGATCGGGTTGGAAGTATCCAGATCACTGCTGCCGCCCTCTGCTGCTGCAGAAGTATCGGCTGCTGCATCCTTCTGTGCTGCAGTGGTTTCCGGGGTGCTGCTGCTCTGTGAACCGCCGGAGCAGGCTGTTGTCAGCGCCATAGCTGCCGCGAGTGTCAGTGAGACTGCAAGATTTCTTTTCTTCATACTTTGTTCCTCCTTATTTTATGGATCACGTTGTCCAAATTTTCGTTTTCGATGTTTTAATTTTACAATTTTATCATTAAAATGTCAATTGTATTTGTGCATTCTGTTCAGCTTCGTGGTTTCTGCCTTGTTTTCATTTGTTTTATTTGCATGATTTATAGCATTATCACAAAGCAGTTTCAGATGTATGTGTCATTTTGAGACATAGTGGATCATGTCCATTAAGATCCGGGCTGCTCCTCATCAATCACGGCTCCTCCTTTTCCCTTTCCGATGTAGGAAAAAACCGTCATGCTCCCTTTTCCAGAAACATGACGGCATTGTCTCCTTGTTGCGATTTTTAATTATGTCTGACAAATCCAAACACATCGTTGTATATTTTATACACCATTTCTCTTTTTCTGTCAAGAATTCGAAGAACAAATTATTTACCGCTCTATTTACCTACCAATTTGCAGGTTTTACCTATCAGCCTACTATCCATACAGGTAATAGGAATTTCTGTTTACAGGCAGGCATTCTCTAAACGGAAAATCCCTATTCCTAAGCATCACCGTCCCAGCTTCCTGATGTACGGAATTACCATCACTGCCGCGACAACCATCGATGTCACCTCCGCCACCGGAGTTGCCCATGCCACACCGCCGATTCCGAACATGGCATTGAACAGAAACATAAATGGTACATCCACTGTTCCCTTTCTGAGCATGGATAAAATGATCGGCTGTTTCTTTTTGCCCGTGGCCTGAAACACAGTCAGGGCAAAAAATGTCATGGCCGTCATCGGACTTGCTGAACAAATAATATGAAGAAAACTGCATCCATATGACACCGTTTCCTCATTATTAATAAACAGTCTGGTCACAGCTGGAGCATTCAGATACAGCATGACCGCAATGAACAGGGCAACGCCCAGGCTGAATACAAACAGGGTCCGGATTGCCTCAAGCATACGTTTCCGGTCCCCGGAGCTATAGTTGTAGCCGATAAGTGGCAAGGTTCCCTGTGTAATCCCCTGTGCAACCGCAAAGGCCAGCATATTCACCTTTTTCGCAATCCCCATGCCTGCCACTGCCACATTGGAATACCCGGCAATGATATGATTCAGGACCATGTTCGAAACCGTTCCCATCATTGAAATCAGAAAGCTTGGCAAACCCACGCTGACTACCTCTGCCGGAATATGGTTTCCTAACGTATAGTATCTTGGTGATAAGGTCAGCACGCTGTTTTTGCGGATCTTCCAGATAAATCCCACAAAATACAAAAGCGCAGTTGTATTCGAGATCAGGGTAGCGATTGCCGCACCGGTGATCTGCAAATGAAAACCGTAGATAAAAAGCGGGTCCAGAACCATATTCAAAATCCCGCCAAAGGCAACACCAAAGCTTGCCTGTCTGGAATAGCCCTCTGCCCGGATCAGATGGGCCAGCGCCGGGTTCAAAACGGTCGGAAGTGCGCCAAGCCCGATCGTCCAGAACAGATAGGAGGAGGCCATCTGAAAGGTTTCCTCATTGGCCCCAAGAAGCGGCATCAGCACCGGTCTGCCAGCCAGTACAAGAACTCCGTAAAGAAACGACACTGCTGCCGCCGACCAGATACAAAAAGCACTGCAGCGCCTTGCCTGATCCCGCTCCTTTGCCCCCAGAAAACGGGAGATCAGACTGGCACCGCCGACTCCAAACAGATTGGAAAGCGCCGTCATAAACATAAACAGCGGCATTGCCAGCGTAGCTGCGGCCACCTGCTTCGGATCTCCCAGCTGACCGATAAAAAACGTATCTGCCATGTTATAAATGATCGTAATGATCTGGCTTACGACCGTCGGCACCGCCAGCATCAGGATTGCCTGTGCCACCGGCATACTGGCAAACAATTCGTTATTCTCCGCACCTGTATTCCCTGCATGTCCGTGTTTTATTTTCTTATTTTTCAGGCTCATGCGTTCCTGGGTTTCCGGGGTTTTCTGCTGTTCCTGTCTTTCATTGTATTCATTTTCCGGTTTCATCCGTGCTGCACCTCTCTTCCCCTTGCTTTAAACTATCAATAAAACATTGGATCGCAAAATGAAAGCTTTCTTCCACCGCCACCGGATAATGGGAAAAAAAGCCCTGCTCCTCCTGCGAGATAAATCCATGCACGATCGCACGGAACAATCGGCGGTAATGGATATTTTCTTCTTCCCTTAGATGAAAATCCTGCAGCATCTGCTTTAACGGATCCGTAAACAGGACCGCTGCGTCATCCAGCACCTGCGGATCCTTAGCCGACCGGTTCATGATCAGCCAGTAAAGTTCCTTGTGCTGCTTTGCGAAGCTGCGGTAAGTATCTGCAAGAATGCGCACGGCCTCTTCCCCGTGCTTTCCCTCGATTCCCTGCAGCTCCGCTTCCTTCTGAAGGCACAGCCCATACCGGCAGACCTCCGCCAAAAGCCCCTCCATATGATCCACATGGTTATAAAGCGACGCTGTTTTCACTCCCAGATGATCCGCCAGGGCACGCATGGAAAATGTTTCCCTGCCCTGCTGCTCGATCAGCTCTGCTGCCGCCTTCACCACCGTTTCCGGACTCAGCCCTTTGTGTGCCACTCTTTTTTCCTCCTTTTCCAGTAATAGGATCAGGTCCTATCGTTATCATGATAGATAAAACCCGGCGCAAAACTAATGCCATTAGTTTTATTATAAACGTGTGCGCCCTGCTTTGTCAATTCTATTGGAAAATGGACACCGCCAAAATGCTAAAAAAAGAGGCCCGGACATTTGTCCGGAACCTCTTGCTTTTATTCATTATCTATATCCTTTATGCTTTTTATTTTCCGTAGTAAGCTCTTAAATACATCTCCTTGATCTCGCTCATCAGCGGGTATCTCGGGTTTGCACCGGTGCACTGGTCATCGAATGCCTGCTCAACCATAGCATCCAGGGTATCTAAGAAGTACTTCTCGTCAACACCATACTCCGCGATGGTCTTCTTCACGCCAACTGCAGCCTTCAGTTCCTCAATCTTCTCGATGAGCTTCTTCACTGCCTCTTCATCGGTCTTCGCCTGAATTCCTACGAAGCGTGCGCACTCTGCATAGCGGGCCATGGTGTGCGGATACTGGTACTGGGAGAAGGTTCCCATCTTTCTCGGGCACTCAGCAGAGTTGAACTCTACAACCAGGGAAATAAGCAGAGCGTTTGCGATACCATGCGGCAGATGATGGAATGCGCCAAGCTTATGTGCCATGGAGTGGCAGACACCTAAGAATGCGTTTGCAAATGCCATACCAGCCATGCAGGAAGCATCAGCCATCTTGCTTCTTGCCTCTACATTGCTGCCATCGTTGTATGCAGCCGGCAGGTACTCAAAGACATTCTTCATAGCCTTCAGTGCCAGACCATCGGTGTAATCGGTTGCCATAACAGAAGCGTATGCCTCCAGTGCATGGGTCAGAACATCCACACCAGATGCGCTGGTTAAGCCCTTCGGCTGGCTCATCATGTTATCGGTATCTACGATCGCCATATTCGGCAGCAGCTGATAGTCTGCTAACGGATACTTCACGCCGGTTTCCTGATCGGTAATAACCGCGAACGGAGTTACCTCGGAACCAGTACCGGAAGAAGTCGGAATTGCTACGAAGTAAGCCTTCTCGCCCATCTTCGGGAAGGTGTAAACACGTTTCCGGATATCGATGAAGCGCATTGCCATGCCCTGGAAATCTACTTCCGGATGCTCGTACATTACCCACATGATCTTACCGGCATCCATTGCGGAACCACCGCCCAGTGCGATGATGACATCCGGCTGGAATGCGGTCATAGCCTTTGCACCCTCGATCGCATTTGCCAAGGTCGGGTCCGGCTGTACGTTGGAGAAGCACTGGTAAACAATACCCATTTCATCCAGCTTATCGGTGATCGGTTTGGTATAACCGTTCATATACAGGAAGGAGTCCGTTACGATGAAGGCTCTCTTCTTGCCCATAACATCCTTCAGCTCACTTAAAGCAACCGGCATAGAACCCTTCTTGAAATATACCTTCTCCGGTGTACGGAACCACAGCATGTTCTCTCTCCTCTCAGCAACAGTCTTAATGTTCAGCAAATGCTTTACACCTACGTTTTCAGAAACCGAGTTGCCACCCCAGGAGCCGCAGCCCAGTGTCAGAGACGGGAGCAGCTTGAAGTTGTACAGGTCACCGATACCACCCTGAGAGGACGGAGTATTGATCAGGATACGGCAGGTCTTCATAGCCGCTGCATGCTTCGCCATCTTCTCTTTTTCATTGATATTAATATAGAGGGAAGAGGTATGGCCATAACCGCCATCTGCGACCAGACGCTCTGCCTTTGCGATTGCCTCATCAAAGGTCTGTGCCTTATACATTGCAAGGACCGGAGACAGCTTCTCATGTGCGAACTCCTCGCTGATGTCCACGGACTCTACTTCACCAATCAGGATCTTGGTATCCTCCGGAACCTCAACACCTGCCATCTGCGCGATCTTAAATGCGCTCTGGCCAACAATCTTTGCGTTCAGGGAACCATTGATCAGGATGGTCTTTCTTACCTTCTCGATCTCATCCGGCTTTAAGAAATAACAGCCGCGGTATTTAAACTCTTTCTTTACTGCCTCATAAACCGGAGCCAGTACTGTTACAGACTGCTCGGATGCACAGATCATACCATTATCGAAGGTCTTGGAATGGATAATGGAGTTTACAGCCAGCTTAATGTCTGCAGTTTCATCGATGATAGCCGGAGTATTACCAGCACCTACACCAAGTGCCGGTTTGCCGGAAGAATATGCTGCCTTTACCATGCCAGGGCCACCGGTTGCCAGGATGATGTCTGCATCCTTCATAACAGTGTTCGTAAGTTCCAGAGACGGAACATCGATCCAGCCGATGATGCCCTCCGGAGCGCCGGCTTTCACTGCTGCATCCAGAACAACCTTAGCGGCTGCGATGGTGCAGGCCTTTGCACGCGGATGTGGGGAAATGATGATGGCGTTTCTGGTCTTTAAGCAGATCAGGGTTTTGAAGATTGCGGTAGAGGTCGGGTTGGTAGTCGGGATTACGGCTGCAACCAGGCCGATCGGCTCTGCAATTTTCTTGATACCATACGCCTTATCTTCCTCGATCACACCACAGGTCTTCATATCTTTATATGCGTTATGGATATGCTCTGCAGCGTAGTTGTTCTTGATCACTTTATCCTCTACAACGCCCATGCCAGTTTCTTCTACTGCCATCTTCGCTAACGGAATACGCATCTGGTTTGCTGCGATTGCTGCTGCATGGAAAATTTTATCAACCTGTTCCTGCGTATAAGTAGCAAATACCTTCTGTGCCTCACGCATAGCGGCCATTTTCTTTTCCAGTGCTTCTACATTGTCGATGATTGCCGGAACTGCTGTTGTTTCTTTCTTCGCCATGTTCTTATCCTCCAACGATTCATTTCCATCAAAGCCAACGCATTCCGTTTCATTTGCGTTGGTTCTTTCCAGGTTCAGTTCTTTTTGCTTTGTTTTCTGTTTACTGCTGATTCGATTTTGTTTTCATTCATTTCCGGCGCTACATTCCGTTGCGCCTCAGTGGTTTGAAATCAATCATTCTTTGATATTTTTTTGACGATTAATTCTGTTTGTATTATACCACTCGTTAAATAATTGTCAATATATTTTTTTATTTTCTTTCTGTCTTTTTTTCTGTACAACATAAAAAGAGGTGGAAAAACATTCTCCCAGATTGTTTTTCCACCTCTTATATTATCACTCCTGCGGCTGCTTCCGCTCCCGGTATCCAAGTGCCTGCTCCAGTGCTTCCTGTTCCTCTGCACCAAGCAAAACCTCCGTCTCTCCCCGTTCTACATCCTTTAAATAAAGATAACAGCCTTCCCGGCTATGAACGGAATTCAACACAAATCCTGTGTTGGTATAATCCAAAAGTGCCAGTGCAAAGCTTAGATTTCCACCCATTCCTTTAAATGCATTGTACTTTACAATACCAATCTTCTGGAATGCTGCACGGCTATTTTTATTAGCTGTCCGGATTGAATCCTTATTATAACGATCCTGTGCTTTCAGATCAATGATATCGTTCATCTGCTCAACGATTAGGTTCTCCATCGTCTCTGCATCTTTTCCGCGCATAAAAATATCATATCTGCGGTAAAGCTTCCGCATGTTGATCAGGCACATAACTGTCACAACAAGCAAAATCAGGGTCAGGACCGCTGATGCGATCAGCAGATACACCGGGTCAAACCCAAGATTATTTAATATACTTCCTTCCATAGATAAATCCCGTCTTTCCGTTTTGTGGTTCGGTTCATATGCAACCTACATCGGCTGGATTGATTCAATCAGCTCAACAATGCGTTCCAATTCTGCCTCCGAATAATATTCGATTTCGACTTTTCCTTTTGTTTTATCCTTACGGCTGATGTTAACCTTAGTTCCCATCACCGTCTTCATCCGGTTCTCCATATCCTGGAATACCAGTTCCACCGCTTCATCTACCTGGGACTTTTTCTTTTCCTTCTTCTCCCGTCCCAACAGTTTTACTGCTTTTTCGATTTCCCGGACACTTAATTTCTCCTGCTCAACCTTCTGAGCCAGTGCCAGCTGCTGCTGTGGATCACTCACGCCAAGAAGTGCACGTGCATGACCACTTGTAATACGTCCTTCCGCAAGCATCTGCTGCACTCCAGGAACCAGATTCAGCAAACGCATGCTATTCGTGATCGTTGTACGGTTTTTAGAAACACGCTCTGCAATTTCTTCCTGCTTTAAAGAAAACTCCTGCATCAGCCGCTGGTATGCGAGCGCTTCCTCGATAGGATTTAAGTCTGCTCTCTGCACATTCTCAATCAATGCAATCTCCATAGTCTGCTGTGGACTATACTCCCGGATTACCACAGGAACCTTCTTTAATCCTGCTAATTTTGCTGCTCTCCATCTGCGTTCACCGGCAATGATCTCGTAGCTATCACCCTTTTTCTGAACCAGAAGCGGCTGCAAGACACCATATTTACGGATAGAATCCGCCAGCTCCTCCAGCTGTTCTTCATCGAACGCTTTTCTTGGCTGATCACGGTTCGGCTCGATCTCAGAAACCGGAAGCTCCAGCTCTGTCTGGGCTTCCTCCTCTGCTTTCAGGGCATTCGATGTAACATTCGCTGTATCTTCCAGGTTGAGACTCATCTGACCGTCCAGATCATCCTCCTGTAATTTTTTCTCGCCCGTCTTCGCTGTCTTTTCGGCTTTTCTGGTTTTCGCTCCATCGTTTTCTGGCTTATGATTCAGAGTATTTTTTCTCGCTCTTTGCGTCGCGATCGCAGCCTTCTCAGCCTTTTCCTCTGCAATAACTTCCTCTACCGTATCCTCTCCAAACAACGCTCCAAGGCCTCTGCCTAATCCTCTTTTTGCTCCTGCCATTTTTATTCTTCCCCTCTGCTAATTACTTCTGCTGCCAGCATCCGGTAACTCTCCGCACCTGTCGACCTGGTGTCGTAAATGTTGATCGGTTTTCCATGACTCGGTGCCTCTGCCAATCTGACATTTCTCGGAATGATCGTTTTGTAAATGTTCTTATTTAAATGTGCTTTTACATTCTCAACTACCTGAAGTGAAAGATTTGTTCTTGCATCATACATGGTAAATACGACACCTTCCAGCTCCAGCTTCGGATTCAGCTTTTTCTTTACCAAATCAACCGTCTGAAGAATCTGGCTCAATCCCTCCAGTGCATAGTATTCACACTGAATCGGTACCAACACCGTATCCGCTGCAGTCAATGCATTGATCGTCAACAGACTTAACGACGGCGGACAGTCAATAATGATATAATCGTAATTCTTTTCTACCTTTTCCAGTTCCAGCTTCAACAGCGACTCTTTGTTCGGAACATCCAATAATTCAATCTCTGCGCCCGCCAGATTCACATCTGACGGAAGAACATCCAGATTCTCCTGCACCTCTTTAATGATGCATTCTTCCAGAGTACACTCGCCGACCAGCAATTCATATACGGTCTTGTCCATGTACCCCTTTTCAAATCCAAGTCCACTGGTCGCGTTTCCCTGCGGATCAAAATCCACCGCAAGAACCTTCTGACCTGCTTCTGCCAGACATGCAGATAAATTAATAGCAGTCGTAGTTTTTCCTACGCCGCCCTTCTGATTTGCAATTGCTATTATTCTTCCCATATAACCATCCTTATATTTCTCGCCAAAAAGCAGATTTCTTGTTGCCGTTCACGTAAGCATATCCGGCTTATTTAAAACAATAACGTTAGTATAGCACACTTTTTTCACTTTTCCTATTCTTTGTAATAAAATCAGCTTGAAAATACAAAATATTCCTATTTACAGACGCATATTAACATATACAAATGTTTCACGTGAAACATTTCTTCTTCATCTGTGAATGGAAATGAGAACGATACAAATATATTTCAATTTAGGCGGGCGTGGATTGAAATATACATTCTGTTCGTTCTGCCATTCTCCGTCTGCGTCGTTTTTCCTCGCGGAAGCGTGGATTGGAATTACTGTTGTATCTGTTGAATTTAGTGTTGCTACCGTCACTTTTCTCGCAGAATCACAGGATGAAATCATTCTACTGGAAGCGGTTGCATCTTTCATAAAAAAATACTATACTTATAACATGAATTCCTAATTGTTTCAGCACTTTGTTACTGTTTACGCATTGCGCAAATAGCAACCCATCTTTTCATAATTAAAAGGAGATTTTATGAAAGCAAAAAATAAATTACTCACACTCCTTATACTTTCTGCCAGTGCCGCTGCCACTACTGCAGCAATCAACAAAGCCATTCAGGTTTCAGCTGTTTCTAAAAATCTGCTTGCTGAGCCAGAATCTCTCTGTTTTAAATGGCGCCTTGGCAATATTCACTACACCAAAGAAGGAAGCGGCAAACCACTTCTGCTCATCCATGATTTGAATCCAATGGCTTCCGGTCACGAGTGGAAACAACTGATTCCATTGTTGCGTGATGAATACACCATTTACACAATTGATCTTTTAGGATTCGGCCGTTCCGAAAAAGCAAATATGACATACACAAATTTTTTATATGTTCAACTGATTTCTGATTTTATTAAATCAGAAATTGGACACCGGACCAATGTAATTACGTCCGGTGAATCAGCTTCTATTCCGCTTATGGCATGTGCTAATAATCCAGACCTATTCGATCAGATTATGGCTATCAATCCACTCAGTCTTCTGGATTTCAGCACAATTCCAGGGAAAACTGCCAAAATGTATAAATGCATCGTAGAGTTACCCATCATAGGCACTCTGTTATACCATATTGCAAGCAGTAAAAAAATGATTACGGAAGAACTTGTGACAAAAGGATTTTTCAATCCCTACTCTGTAAAATCCAGCTATGTAGATTCCTGCTATGAAGCAGCTCACCTTGGCACATCACCAAAATCTACATTCGCAAGCATTCGCTGTAACTATACAAAATGCAATCTGGTGAATGCTCTAAAGAAAATCGACAACAGTATTTATCTGGTTGGCGGTGCTTCTATAGAAAACATGAAAGACCGTCTGGATGAATATAAAGGCTATAATTCTTCCATTGAAACTGCGCTTGTACCAAAGGCAAAAGGACTGCCACACTTAGAGCAACCAGACAAAATTGCAGAACTCGTTAAAACATATTTTTGCCAGTGAGAATTATCGTGGTGAATTTTACGGACAATAATTTCCAAATTAGATTTTATTGCCCGACCGCTTTTACGACAATCATATTTATGTGTTTCACGTGAAACATTTATCTCAAACTAAAGATAATTTTAGGAAACTCTTTTAGCGTCACCTTTGTTATTTACCCATGTTTCACGTGAAACATTTTTTCAATCCAAATATCATTTTTGAGAACTTTTTTAACATTACCTTTGTTATTTGCTTATGTTTCACGTGGAACATTTTTTCAAACCAAATATCATTTCAGAAAACTTTTTCAGTATCACTTTTGTTATTACTCATGTTTCACGTGAAACATGAAATTAAATAAAAAGGAGATTTGTATTATGGTTCAATTTAATCACTTCAATTTTAACGTATTGGATTTAGACAAGAGTTTAAAATTCTACAAAGACACTTTAAATCTGGAACCTGTTCGCGAGAAAGAAGCATCCGATGGTTCCTTCAAGCTTGTTTATCTGGGTGATGGCACCAGCAACTTCACCTTAGAGCTCACCTGGCTCCGCGACCGCACTGAGCCATACAACCTTGGCGAATGCGAATTTCATCTGGCCTTTGTAACGGACGAGTACGAAAAGCTCCATGAGCAACACAAGCAACAGAACGTAATCTGCTACGAAAACGAGGGAATGGGCATTTACTTCATCTCCGATCCAGATGGCTACTGGATTGAAATCGTGCCTGCTAAGTAACAATTTAGCACAGTAAGTCGATTAGAAGGTCCGGGCGTGTACGAGTCTGACTTCCTCCATTT
>ERZ791879.508-NODE-508-length-30020-cov-8.112865_pt1 | contig 30020 bp, 28 predicted proteins | sample MGYA00510162_ERZ791879 | MGnify/ENA primary metagenome ERZ791879 (study PRJEB30046, sample SAMN00792113) | human gut metagenome | study: EMG produced TPA metagenomics assembly of the A metagenome-wide association study of gut microbiota in type 2... | reverse complement strand
TTAAAAAGAGAAGTAGTGTAGAAAAATTTACACTAACTATAAAGATAAGGAGGGGAATTTATGAAAACTGAGGTTATGAGAGAGTTAGCGAAATTGAAAGGGTTAACAACATATCATTAAAAAGTCATATTATTTTTATTAGGGTCAAAAGAAGCTACTCAAACCCAAATCGCAAAGACACTAAATATTTCTAAACAAAATATAAACAGAGTATTTAGAGATTTAGTATCTATGGACATTGTTATTGAATCAAGAAAAGAAGGTACGTCTATCTTTTGGAAATCAAATCCTAAATCTACTCTACAGATTAACTGACAGATAAAACTACAAGTATAAAAAATAAAAAACCAGAGTTTCTATCAACGGGTTCGGATTTAAGGTGCAAAACAATATAATCATATATTAAATCACAATAAAAAATATATAAAAAACGGAGTAAGAATATCTTACTCCGTTTAAGTTTACATCACAATAGTTTAATAGTGCGAACTCTAAAGTAAAAAAAGTATTATCTTTTATATTATTTAATATTTAACATATAGTGCAGTTCTTCTGGTGTTTCAAGCATACCTCTTCGCATCCATTCATCAGTCAATCCAAATAAAGTACCTGCAAAAGTCGCGACTCTATAAGTTGAAATATTGTCAGGTGGTGAGTTTATTCCACTAGCAATACGTATGCCTTCATAAAGTAAATTAGAAAGATTAGCTTTATATAATAGCAGATAGAGTTCTTTGTTTTCATAAAAATAATTGGCTTTGTTTTAATAAACTGTTGATATTTGATTAACCTCTATAAATATGGTTATAATATAATATATAGCGACTATTTAGGAGGTTTTTTCATGCCAAGAGTTAATAATGTTATTCAACAAGTTTCACAATTAAATACATATGAGCAAGGTAAGGTATTTGAATTTTTGAAGAATGTATTGATGTCAAATGTAATTACTAACTCTGTAAATGAAGAAATCGCTGAAAATAGATTTAATAAGGGAAAGTGTTGCCCTTTTTGCAATCATGACAAAATATCTAAGTATGGAAAATATCATGGTAAAAATGGTGTTAAACAAAGATATAAATGTCAGAATCCAGATTGTAAAAAAACTTTCAATGACTTTTCAAAGTCTCCAGTTTCAAGTAGCAAAAAGGGAATAGATAAATGGTTACTATATGCCCAATGTATGGTAAATGGTAATACAATTAGGCAATGTGCCGAAATCGTTGAAATTAACATTGCAACTGCTTTCTTCTGGAGACATAAAATTATAGACGCAATTAGAAAGTTTGTTGGCTACGGTTCTCTTGAAGGTGTTATTGAGCTTGATGAAACCTACTTTGCTATTAGCTATAAAGGCAATCACAGTAAAAGTTCTAATTTTACTATGCCAAGGGAGTCGAGAAAGCGTGGTAAAGAAATAAATACAAGAGGTATATCCAAGGAATTCGCCTGTGTGTTATGTGGTGTAGATAGATTAGGAAATATCTATACTGGTCTAATATGTGATGGTAGACCTAAATATACTGATATAGATAGAGCTTTATCAGATGTTGTTGAATCAAATTCTATATTATGCACTGATAAGCATAGGAGTTATATCCATTTTGCAGCTCAACATAACTTAGAATTACATCAAATTAGAGGTGGAAGAAAAACTGTAGATGTTTATAATATTCAAAGGGTTAATGCTTTTCACAGCAGTTTAAAAAGATGGATAAATAAATTTAATGGTGTCTCAACAAAATACTTAACTAATTACCTATTCTGGTATAAATGGAGTCAACTATTTAAAACAGAAATTGAAAGAAATAAGCCTAAGAAATTCTTTATTCATGCTAACTCAACACATTCTATATCTTTAATAAAGGACTTTAAGATAAGAAGACCAATATATGTATAAAAGGTAAAATTTGTTTTTATTTTACTGTTTTTAGTGTACAATAAATATAATGATTGATGAACAATCGTACTATAATACGAACTACTTTATATAAAAAAACAGCTAGGCAATTGAGATTCCAATATGCCTAGCTATTTTTTATAGTTTCCTATTTTTCAGTAATCTTGTCATTTCTTCTCCTGATTCCTGCATTCCCCTTAAAAACCATTCTTCAATCCACCCATAAATACCATTAGCAATAAAAGCTGCCGTGTACGCACCAAAGTTTGGATACTCAGCCTTGGGTCCTAAAGCATCCATAATAATATCTTTAAGAAAATAAAAAATACCCCTATCTCTTAACAGTAAATAAAAATCTTTATATTCTGTGATATAGGCAAATATATCACCAAGAATCTCATCTTCAGTATGTTCACTATTCTTGGGATTATCTTTGTTCCATTCACTTAATGTTAAATACATATACTCTTTTATTATAGTATCTTTATCATCATAGTTTCTATAAAAAGAAATACGACTAACCTGAGCAGTTGTAGTAATTTCACTTATAGAAATATCCTTCAATTCTTTTTCTTTCAATAACCTAAGCAAAGCATTTGTAATTTGTTTTTTTACATAACTGTTTTTTTCAGTATTATCCACGATGTTACATTCCTCCTTTTTTTGTACCATTTTTTTTAATTTATTGACCAAGAAAAATCTAGATGTTATACTTGTTTCATCTTGATGTTACACTTGTTACATCAAGATGTCAAATAGATTTTGGAGGTAAGAGTTATGGATATTACAAGAAAACGAGTTATTATTCTTATTATCGTTATTATTGTTGCTGCTATATTAGGTAGATTGACTGTAAGAGCTATTCTAAACCTTCTGTTAGGTGGAACAATGTTTGGAGGTAATTTACTATGAAAAAAGAAAGGAAAAAAGGAAAAAGAATGTTTATATTTACATGTATAGTAGCATTTATTATTTCATTTGTTGGTTCGGCTATATTTAAAGTTACATATCAACCTAAATGGGCTAAAAAATACTCTGTAGATTGGGATGACTCTATAGGAACAATTTATAAGGATATTTCTTATGGTGATAAGGAATCTAATAAATTTGATTTATATGTTCCAAAGGATAATTCAAAAGAAAATTATGGACTAATTGTATATCTTCACGCAGGCGGGTTTACATCTGGAGATAAAAGTGGTGATACATCAATGCTTGAATGGTTATGTTCTAAAGGATATGTAACAGCAGGTATAAATTATACACTTCGAACTAATGAAAATAATGCGAGTGTTTATTCTCAATCGATGGAAATAAAAGAAGCTATGCCAGTTGTTGTAGAAGAAGCCAAAAAACTTGGGTACAACTTAAATGAAATGGTTATAAGTGGTGGCTCAGCAGGCGGAACGCTTGCTATGTTATATGCCTATAGAGATGCTGAAGAATCTCCTATACCAGTTAAGATGATGTTTGAAATGGTTGGACCATCAAGTTTCTTTGCTGAAGATTGGGATACTTATGGGCTAAATAAAAGTAATGAAGCAGCAGCAGGACTATTTGGAGTAATGCTTGGTGGTGAAATAGATAAAGATAAAATCGGAACAAGTGAACTCCAGGAAATAATGAAACCAATATCCGCTTATGCTTGGGTTAATGAAAATTCAGTTCCATCAGTAATTGCTTATGGAAAATACGATAAAGTATGTCCATTTAAAACTGCAAGACATCTAGTTAATGCATTGGAAGATAATAATGTAGATTATAAATACTTTGAAGCACCACATTCAGGACATGGACTTCAAAATGATAATAAAATATATAAAGAGTTTATGGATACTGTTATTGAGTATTTAGATAAATATATGCCAGTAGAAAAATAAAGTAGGAAGAAATACTCATACTTTTTAGTACGCAATATTAGTATATTGTGATTCAAAGGGATGTCGATAAGACATCCCTTTATGTTATACTTATTTCCACATTATTTTAAAACAAAGCCAAATAATTAAAGACACTTACAACGAAATCACCTGATGGATTAGTGTCAAAATCTTTTTTCCATTGTTCAAGTTTTTCAATAATATATTGACTTAACACATCTTCTTTAGAAGTATATTTTCTATAAAAAGAAGCACGTCCAACTCCTGCTTTATTAACCAATTCAGATATGGATATATCAGAAAATTCCTTCGTTTTAATCAAATCAAAAAGTGTAATTGCTAGTTGTTCTTTTATATAATTCATTTACATATTTCCTTTCTGAGACAAATTTCAAGTATTTGTCTCAATTGTATTTATTATATTGAAAAAAAAATATTTCAATGATACAATTGTCTCGCGATTTCTTATAAATTATACCAAAAAGGTAGTTAATTTAAAAGAATAAATATCAGTAAATTTGGGGAGGAAATTACATGAAGAAAAGAGATATCGCAATACTTTTAATTATTATTGTACTTGCCATAGTATCAGGAGCAATATGCGGCAAAGCAATACTGGATGGGATTATATGAAAAAACCAGTAAAATATCTTATATTTGCTCTTACGTTTTTTGTTATTTTTTGCCTTAGTGCAATCTTAAGAATTCACTTATTAGGTAGTGCTCCTATGAAACTAATAGAAGTGGATTGGAACGAAAATGTGGGAACCAAATATACAGACTTAGACTACAAAAATGAAAATGGAAATAAATATGATTTATACATTCCAAAAAACTTAGATAAAGAAAAAAAACAATATTTGATTCTATTTATTCATGGAGGTAGTTTTAATTCTGGCTCAAAAGAAGATGGTGATATATGGTGTAAGTACTATTCGTCAAAAGGGTACATTACTGCAACCGTTGATTATACTTTACAAAATCAAGGCAAGGAAGCTTCAATTTTTTTAATGAATAAAGAAATTGAAAATGCGGTAGAAGCTATCAAAGCAAAGACAAGTGAACTTGGGTATAATGTAGTTGCAATGGCTTCAAGTGGAGTTTCTGCTGGTGGAACATTAGCAATGAACCTAGCTTATAATGCTAACTCTGTAATACCTGTCAAATTTGTTTTTCAACTAGCAGCTCCAACATATTTTGAACCAAATGATTGGGCGTTGTTGATGAAAGTTAATCGTTGGAATTCAAATGAGGAGTTTTTAAAAATGATGACAGGTTTTGATTTGAACGAGAAAAATTATATGGAACAAGTCAAAAAAATATCTCCATCTGGTCTTGTCAATGAAAATACTGTTCCGACACTACTTGGGTATGGATTGCGTGACCATTGCGTTCCATCAAATCAAAAGAACTATCTTATAGATTCTTTAGATAAATATGAAATTTCATACGATTATATCGAATTTCCTAAATCCAACCACGGAATGTACAATGACTTAGATAAAATGCAGGAATTTATCGATATGTCTTTAGAATACTGTAAAAGATATTTTAACTAATAATCTACAGTCTAATATTTAATATTCGGAAGCAGTTAATCTATAAGATTGACTGCTTTTTTCATACTCATAAAAGAGGAATTTATTGTATTACTCAAATACAAGTAAAATCATATCAGAGCCAACGATAAGTCTATTGTATATAACTTCTGTATAAGTACGCTCTTGTTCCTATTTATAGTAATACTTCTGATATTTAACATGTGACACAGTTCATGCACCACCAAAAGCTTGCGAGAATGGTATGAAGCAGATACAAAACAAGATAGATTTTTTAATTGCTCTACAAATCATTTCAGAGTAAAAATCATCTAGGTTTTACACTTTAGGCAATCCTTTTACTACTTCATGGTGAGTTGCATGTTGTAGCAAGATTTAAAAGAGATTATTTGTTATTTGGAAGAATGGCGAGTAGGTGAATTTGTGTAAAACACAAATCTATCTACTCTCCCAAAAGATTGTAAAGAATATATTATTAAAAACAAAAAAAGAAGTGTAATATCACTTCTTTTTTGTTTTTGGTGCGAATAACGAGACTCGAACTCGTACAGGAAATTTCCCGCGACCTCCTCATGGTCGTGCGTCTGCCAATTCCGCCATATTCGCATATATAAATATATTGATATATTTGCTCAGGCTTATTTAATGACTATTTTGGTTCACTCTACTTTATAAGTTTATCAATGCACCTTTTCGCTCAATCTGTTTTGCTCTACATCTTATCCATTTTGCTCTATCCATTCTCCTATCCTTATCTATCTTTTATCTCTACTCTGCATGTCTAATTATTCTTACCTATATCCCTACATATAATTATATATATACTATACTCTTATTTATCCTATTATATATATATAATTATATTATTATTAGACATTATATAAAATACCTATAATGTCTGCCTATTCCAGCACACCTGCATAACTAACTATTAATTTAATTTTAAATTACTTTAGACTCATTTTCAAGAATTATTTTCCATTTAATCCTTTAATGATTTCAAAATCTTAGCGATATTATCAATATCTTCAGGAGTTAACTCATCATAATTATCTAGCATACTTTTTACATCATCTATAACTCTATCTTTATAGGTCTTTTTAAATCCTTTTCTTCCTCCTATAATGGATAATGTTAAACTAGTTGTTATAACACCTATAATTCCTATTCCTATTATCATTAATAATACTGCAATAGTTCTTCCCAACTGTGTTTTCAATAAAACATCTCCATACCCAACTGTTGTAAATGTTACAAAGCTCCACCATAATGCATCACCTAAAGGCATTCCTTCTACAAGCGAAATCAATACTGCACCTATAACAATAAATATTGTAGAAATCACTAATAAAAAATTTAATCTATTTTTACGTATTTCATCTTTAACTCTAATTTTAAATTTTATAGCACATATTGCAAGCATTATAAATTTAATTATCTTTATACAATATGCTGGATTAATCACATTAGGTAAAATTGTAAAACCCAATATCCTTATATAAAATTTTATAGGAAAAATTGAAAATAAATCTATTATATTTTCCTTCATAAATTGTTTTTTTCCCTTACTTATTACTAATCTAGTAAAATAATCTCCTATAAAGATTAACCTTACTATATTATCTATATAGTAAAAAGTCCATCTAACTTCAACTGGTATATTAATAAATATCTCAATTACTAACATTAGTGAGAGCATAAGTGCTAATAATCCTATAAAAAAATCATATATACTTTTCTTACTCATAAAAATCGTATCCCTTATAAATATTGATTGATATATCTATATTTATGTAAGATATTTTGAATTTATGAGACACATCACTAACTTACATTTTTAGGTATAAATTTCATTAATAAAATTTTCAATCTTACTTATTAAATAACTTATTTTGTTTAAAGTTTAATTGTACTTGTTCAAAAAAGGCTGCTGCATTTTTTAGCAACAGCCTTTTATCCTATTTACATCTTCCATACATTTTAGTATATTTATATATCTTATCTGATAATTCAGTTGTATAGCTACCTTCTTTAGCTCTCCATTTCCAATTATCACCTAATGTTGATGGGAAATTCACTCTTGTTTCATTCCCTAGATTTAAAAAGTCCTGCATTAAAGCAACTGATACATCAGCTACACTGCTCCATGCACCTCTTATAAAGCCCCAATTATAACCTTCTTCTTCAGATAAAGCTAAATATTCTTTACAGTACTCTACATCTGTCTTACTTCCTGTTACTTCAAACCATCCTCTGAAAGTATCATTATCATGAGTTCCTGTATATGCTATACAATTATTTGTATAAGTATGAGGTAGATAATTACTTTCTTCTCTAGCATCAAATGCAAATTGTAATACCTTCATTCCTGGGAATCTACTTTCTTCTAAAAATTCCTTAACCTCATCTGTTAAAAATCCTAAATCTTCAGCTATAACATTAATTTCTCCTAGTTCTTCTCTAATAGCATTAAATAACTTAATACCTGGACCTTTTACCCATTTACCCTTTATAGCAGTTTCTTCACCATAAGGTATCTCCCAATAACTTTCGAAGCCTCTAAAGTGGTCTATTCTTACAACATCATAAAGTTTTAAACTTTCTTCAACTCTTTTTATCCACCACTTATACCCTGTCTTCTCCATATAATTCCAATCATATAAAGGGTTACCCCATAATTGCCCTGTTGCAGAAAATGCATCTGGTGGGCATCCTGCAACTGAAATTGGTTTTAAAGTATCACTATATATTAAGTACGCCTCTGGATTACTCCAAACATCAGCACTATCTTCTGCTACATAAATTGGCATATCTCCTATAATTTCTATACCCTTTTCATTTGCATAAGTTTTTAATTTATTCCATTGTTTAAAGAACATAAATTGGATAAATGACCAGAATGCAATTTCATCAGCTAGTTCCTTTCTATATCTTTCTACTGCTTCAGGCTCTCTCTTCTTTATATCTTCATCCCATTCTTGCCAGCTTACAAGGTTAAATTTTCCTTTAACCGCCATATATAAAGAATAGTCATCTAGCCACTCTTTACTATCTTCAATAAACTTATCAAACTCTTCCTTTAAAGATACATTATCTATACTTTTAAAATTGTTATATGCTCTTCTTAATACTGTATATTTAACATTAAATAAAAGACCATAATCTATATACTCAGGATTATCTCCATAATTTTCATGAATATATTCATCTTTATTTAAAAGCCCTTCATTATTTAAAATATCAAAATCAATAAAATATGGATTCCCAGCAAATGCTGAAAATGATTGATATGGAGAATCCCCGTATCCTGTTTGTCCTAATGGTAGTATTTGCCAATATTTTAATCCTGACTTAAATAAAAATTCTACATATTCATACGCTTCTTTTCCAAAAGTTCCAATACCAAATTTTCCTGGTAGTGATGCAATATGCATTATAACTCCTGCACTTCTTTCCATATACCTCTGCTCCTTTTATAACAATATATTTTATTATATATAAACTATTTTACACACACTAAAGATTTCTAATTAATTTAAATCTGCACAAGATTCTCTTTCTATTAATTCTGTATCTAACAAAACATGTTGATTTTCACATTTATTTTTTAAAAGATCAAATAAAATTTCTACACTTTTTATTGCCATTTCTTCCATTGGCTGTTTTATAGTAGTGATTCCTGGATTATAATAACGACTTATATTCATACCATCAAATCCAACTATTGATATATCTTTTCCAACAATTAATCCACTATCTATTACAGCTTTAGCTACACCCATTGCCATAATATCAGAAATTGCAAATATAGCAGTAATATCTTTACGTTTTTTCAAAAAATCTAGAGTTACTTTATAGGCAATATTACTATCATAGTCTCCTATAATAAGATTCTCATCATTTGGCTCAATATTATTATCTTTTAAAGCTTTAATATACCCCTTATATCTCCACCAACTAACACAAAAGTCATTTTCTTCACCAATCATTAAAGCTATATTTTTATGACCTTTTTTTATTAAATAATCAGTAGCATCATATGCTGATTGTAAGTTATTGATTCCAACTGTAGAATATTTATCTCTCCCTGATGGTGATACTGTATTAACAGATGTTAAGATAACAGGAACATCAATATTTTTAAAACTATCTTCATCTAAATCTATGAAGTTTCCCCCTAGACATATTATTCCTTGAAGTCTCTTTTCTTTTACAAATGAAATGATATTTTCAACTTCATGTTCTAATACATAATCATTTTGTTGAAGTATCATTGTATATTTATTTTCGTTTATTTTATTTCCTATAACATTTATCAACTCTGAAAAAAATGGATTAAAAACACCTTTAACTAAAACTCCTATATTTTTAGTATTATTTTGCTTTAATATTCTTGCACTGTTATTAGGTACATAGTTACTTTCTTTTATTACACGTAAAACATTTTCACGAGTACTCTCTTTTACATCAGGATGATTGTTTAATACACGTGATACTGTACTAACTCCAACTCCTGAAATTCTTGCAATATCTCTTATATTCATATAAAACTCCCCTAAAAAAAACATTTTGAATAGTTATCTTATATCCTTATCCAATCAATAAAATATTACTATATGGATCACTTCCAGAATATCCTTTTCATTGGAATGATTCATTAATCTTAGTAAATATTACACTAATGAGTCACTTATGTCTATCTGTAAATCGCATAAAATCAAAGTTTATTTTTATCAATTTTCGGTACCGTTTCCATATAATTGTATCTTATCCATTATACTTTTTCAACAGTTAAATTACTTTTTTTTCTTCCAATATATAAAAAAATTATTTTAAATATCATTGCATTATTAAATTCTCTTATATCATAAGATGTCACCTTTTGTATTTTATCTAATCTATATATTAATGTATTTCTATGAATATATAATGCCTTTGCAGATTCACTTAAATTTAACCCACATTCAAAGAAAACTTCTATTGTCCGTATCATTTCATTATCTAGTTTAGCTATTTTAGAATTAAAATCATCAGCTATTTTACTTTTCATATCTTCTGATATAGAATCTATTAACCCCTCTAATATAAGCTTTTTTTCATCACATATTGTTTCTTTACTGTCATATTTAACTGCTAATTGTAGCTCTTCCAAAGTTTTATCATAAGCTTTCTTTAAATCAGTATAATTATAAACATCACAATAGGTTATATAATGACTGTTCCAATATAAATTATTTATTTTTTCTTTAATTATCTCTGAATCTTTTAAAGCATCCTCAATACTTCCAATTACAAGTATATTATTCCTATAAGATATAACTTCAATTCCGCTATTCAAATATTCATCTTTTATACACTCATAAATTTTGCTAGAATATTCGCTTAAATAAATATTTATTATTTTAAATAATTTATTTATTTCTGGCCAAACTATATTAATAATTTCACTCTCAAATTTTTTTCCATCTAATAAAGAAATTATTAAATCATCTTTCTTAACTGTTATTTCATTAAGTCTATTTTCAAAAAAATGTTTTAATGAATTAATAACATTCATATACTTTTCATCTGTTACTATAGTGTACTTAATCCCTTTGTACTCTAATTTTTTTCTAATATACTTTTTTTGAATTTTAAATCCTGGAGAAGAATATACCCCTACTCCATCCATAATTACTTGAAATTCTATTTTAAACTCGTAGTATACATCATTTCCCATCCGATCTATAAAGTTCACCATATACCCCCTAAAAAAACCATATTTATACTAATATTATATAATAAAATTCCTTCAAAATAAATATATTTCCGGTATCGTTTCCGTTTTTTCAAAAAATTTTTTCTACCAAGATTTCAGTACTAAAAATCTTGGTAGAAATTGAAGAAATATGGAAAATTTCTTCTTTGCTTAAGTGTGTCGGTATCGTTTCCAATACAATTATATACTACTTTGAAAACATTTTCAAGTATTTTTTTCATTTTTTTCTTTCCAAATAAAGAAAATTATTTTTAATAATACTGCTTCATTAAAATCTCTTATATCATAATTGGTATACTTTTGAATTTTATCTAATCTATATATTAAAGTGTTTCTATGAATGTATAATTCTTTTGCTGCTTCACTTATGTTTAATCCGCATTTAAAAAACACTTCCATAGTTCTGATCATTTCATTATCTAATTTTGATATACCATTTTTAAATTTATCATAAATATCCTGTTTCATTTTATCTGATACAGAATCTATTATCCCTTCTAATATAAGTCTATTTGCATCAAAGATACTTTCAATAATATTATATTTAATTGCTAATTCAATTTTATAATACGTATCTTCATAATATTTTTTCAAATTGAAATAATTATCAACTTCACAATAACTTATGTAACATTTTCCTGATACTATACTTTCTATTGTATCTTTTATACTTTGTGCATGCTCTAATACATCTTCAAAGCTGCCGATCATAAGTATACTACCCTTATAAAATAATATTTCAATATCACTATCTAAATAGCCTTGCTTAATATATGATAATAATTCATCACTATAATTATCTACATATATATTAATTAAGTTAAACTCTCTTGTAATAACTGGCCAACTTGCTTTTATTACTCCATCCTCTACTTCCTTACCAGTTAATAATAATGAAATTATACTATTTCTACTTAAATATACATCCTTTAATTTTTCCTCTATACAAAACTGTAATAAATCAATTGTAACACTGTGTGCTACATCTATCCTTATGGAGCACACAGTGTTATCATAACAAAAATGTTTTTCTATACAATCTTGTACTAAATCAAATTTCGGTGTAGAAAATTCTCCTACTTCATTAATTATTAATTGGAAGGGTATTTTACAACTAATATATATTTCATTTACCAGCTTCTCAATACACTTCACAATATCTCCCCCAGAAAGTTAATTATTATACGATTCTTATTTCTGTTTCTTTATCAAATACATGTAACTTTTCTGCTCTTAAATGAAGTTTTGCAACTTCTCCAATCTTTAAGTTAGTTGTTCCTTCAACTCTTACATTTAATGGATCTTTTCCACATCTAGTATAAATGTAACTTTCTGCTCCCATAAGTTCTATCACTTCAACATTTCCTTTAACTATACTATTTGGATTTGCTTCAATAAGCTCTGCATCATCACTTAAATGTTCTGGTCTTATACCAAATGTTACAGTCTTTCCAATATATCCTTCTTTAACTAAAGTTTCAGCCTTTTCTTTAGGGAATACTATTTTGTTATCACCAAATACTGCAACAACTTCATTACCTTCTTTTTCAACTTTACCCTCTAAGAAGTTCATTTGTGGACTTCCTATAAATCCAGCAACGAAAAGATTTGCAGGGTAATTATAAATGTTTTGTGGTGAATCAACTTGTTGAATAACACCATCTTTCATAACAACGATTCTAGTACCCATTGTCATAGCTTCTACTTGGTCATGTGTTACATATATAAATGTAGTTTGTAATTTTCTATATAGTTTTATAATTTCAGTTCTCATTTGAACTCTTAATTTAGCATCTAAGTTTGATAAAGGCTCGTCCATTAAGAATACCTTTGGATGTCTAACAATAGCTCTTCCTAAAGCAACTCTTTGTCTTTGTCCTCCAGATAAAGCTTTTGGTTTTCTCTTTAATAAATGTTCAATATCTAGAATCTTTGCTGCTTCTGTAACCTTTTGTTCTATTTCAGCTTTTGGAACCTTTCTTAATTTTAAAGCAAATGCCATGTTATCAAAAACTGTCATGTGTGGATATAAAGCATAGTTTTGGAAAACCATTGCTATATCTCTTTCCTTAGGTTCTACGTCATTTACTAGCTTGTCTCCAATATATAATTCCCCTTTTGATATATCCTCAAGACCTGCAATCATTCTTAATGTTGTTGATTTACCACATCCTGAAGGTCCAACGAACACAATAAATTCCTTATCTTCAATTTCTAAATTAAAATCCTTAACTGCTGTTACGTCACCTGGATATATTTTATAAATATGTTGTAATGATAAATTTGCCATTTTTATTCCTCCCATAAATTAACTTCACTTGATATATTTATTGTACACTTTGTAACTGTTTTCATCCATATGTAATATTTCCAAATATGAAACCTATTTTTTGTAATATTATCTAAATAAAGAATTTATATCTATATTATACTATAAATTTTCAGATAACTTCTACTTATTAAATAATAAATTCTTTCAAAAAAACAACTCATAAGAAATAAGTTTAAGATTAAGTTACATTTATACTTATCTAATATAACTTTTTAAACAACTTCTTATGAGTTACTAAATTATTTTAATATTAACTATTATATATTTAAACTATTATATAATTAATAATTTTCATTCTCCATTTGCTTTTTTAATTGTTTTGCAAACTCTTTTTGTTCTTTTCTATCTTCTTTTTCTAATTCCATTATATCCTTATCTATTTCTTTTGCCATCTTTTTTGCACCTTTTTCTTCTTCTTTATAATCCTTTTTTTCTTGTTTTAATTGATGCTTTGCTTCATGATTTAACTCTCTATTTTCTTTATTTAATTCATGCTGTTCATGTCTTTCTTCTCTTCTTTCAGCTTTTACTTCTTCCTTCATTTGATGCTTTATTTCATGAGCAAATTTCTTTTCTTCATGTCTTTCATGTCTTTCTTCTTTTCTCTCTTCATGGTGTATCTTCATTTCATCTATTCTCTCTTTTATGCTCATTGTTATCTCTCCTTACAATAAAATTTATTTTACAGCATTTAAAGCACTTTCATAATCTGGTTCATTTATAACATCTTTGCAATATTCAACGTATGTAATTTTATTGTTTTCATCTACTACAAATATAGCTCTTGTTAAAAAACAAAATTCTTCAATTAGTGCTCCATAATTTTTACCAAAGCTTTTTTGCTTATAGTCTGAGACTGTTTTTACTCTATCCACTCCAGCATTTCCACACCATCTTACTTGTGCAAAAGGTAAATCCATAGATACTACATAAACTGTAACATCATCAAGCCTTGAGGCCTCTTCATTAAACTTTCTTACTTCCATATCACAAACTGAAGTATCTAATGATGGTACTGTTACAAATATTCTTTTTCCCTTTGTATCACTTAGTGTTAAATCCTTTAAAGTATTATCCACAACTAAAAAGTCTGGTGCAGTATCTCCAACTTTTACTTGATTTTCCACAAGAGTAATTGGATCCCCATTGAATGTTATTTTCATTTGGTTCCCTCCTTCTATAAAGTTCGATTAACTAAATTTCAATCTATAATCTCACTTAAATGATACATTAATATATTTCCCCAGATTACTAATTTTAATTAGTTCTGTTTATAATAAATAAAAGCCAAAAATGTCATACTTACATCTTGGGCTTTTATTTTACATTTATTATAATTCAATCCAATAACTTATGATATTCTCTTTAGAAAATCCTCTCTTTTGGTACATTTCATGTGCAACCTTGTTTTTTTCAATTACTATTAATGATATTTTCTCAACATTTTTACTATTTAAAAAGTGTATAGCAGTTTCTAAAAGTCTTTTACCAAACCCTTTACTCCTATATTCTTTACATAATCCAATATCAAATATCCCTTCCTCATTTTCTATTACAGAATTCATAAAACCTATTGTTTCATTTCCATTATTAACTATGAAGTAATATTTATTTTCCTCTTCACAATTTAGATATTCATTAAGTTTTTCATCATCTAACCAAGTACCATGAGGCATATCGCTAAATGAATCATTAAAAACTTCCTTATATTTTTTTGAATTTTCTTTTGTTAACTTTTCTAAATTTAAGGTTTTTTCTTTTATGCTTCTATCACCTAAATTCATTTTAATTGCACAATATACTGTACTAATTCCTATCTTTTTTAGAGTCATTAATATTTTTTCATCTCTTATTCCTAGCTTAATATTTTTTGCTCCGTATTCTATGGCAATATTCTTACCTTCATCAATTAACCCTATTAGAATATCTATATTATCCTTAAGTTCTTCTTTCACTTCTATTCCATGTATAAATGAAGTTTTTAATGGCTTTACACATTCTAATACTACTGCAACTTTTCCTATTATCTCTTTATTATTAAAACAAAATATTACTCCATTACCTTTATCATATATTTTTCCACAGAACATCTCATCAAGCTTATCTATTGAAGTGATATCTTTATTATTGGTATTAATAAACTTAAATGCTAACTGTTTTTCAAAGTTATTCATTTCAGTATATTTTTTGTATTTATTTTTTATTAAAGTTTTCCCCATATTTATTACACCCTTTTAAATACCTTACAACTACTCTTTTACCCAATATTTACTACAATCTTTTGATCTATCGAAAAAGCCATATTCAATTAAATATCTTCTTATAGTTGCATTATCACCATATATTCTTTTTAATATTTTATTTATATCTTTTTCTGAATAAATTTTTCTCTTTGAAAAATTCTTCATTATTTCCTCTAATATTATAATTTTCTTTTTTTCCTTAGAAGGGAAATTTTTAAGAGCTCCTTCTTCAGTCATATAATTTTTAATTGTTTGAATCTTTTCTTTATCTGTAATATTATATCTATCATCTAAAGTAGTCGCACTATTATGAGCATCACATATCTCCTCATTATCCATTTTAGAAATACTCTTACTTGTATTTTCAGATAATAAATCCATCATAGCTAAAAATAGCTTTGCCTGTTTTTCTTTTTCTCTCAATTTATATCTATGATTTCTTACTGTAGATGCAGCAACACCTAATTTACTTGCTATTTCTTTATCATTTAACCCTTGTGTAATTAAAAGTATTAACTCTCTTTGCACTTCTGTTATTCCTGTATATGATGTATTCATATTTAATAAATAATCTAACATAGAATTATGAGTATTTTTTATATGAAGTTCTATTGCCTTCTTTGCATCATATAAATATGAATCTATATCATAAATCCTTCCTTTTATAAATACTTCATCACAAATTAAACATTTATAATGCTCTTTACTTTCTACATATCCATTCTTAATGTTTTCTATACTTGTATTCCAAAACTCATTTTTATTATTACTCATTTTCTTCAACTCCTTTTACTCCATTAATAATATTATATAGATATATTTAATTTATGTCTATTTATTTATAAACTTTTTATTGTTATGTTTATTTTTAAGTGCTTATCCTAAAAAATAAAGACTAGTTAACCTAGTCTTTAAAATATTATTTTATTATATTTACAAAAGTCTCATTATAAGTTATTTGTCCACCTATATCAGATGCACCACTATTAGTAAGGTAATTAGGATTCCCATGCTTTTTCCACCAACCTACATACATCATTACAACATAATTACTAATAGAATCATCTATTACAATTTGAACCTTTATTTGTCCATTATTTGATTTTAAATTTACTATTTCATTTTCCTGTAGCTCTAATTCATTGGCCATTCTACTATTTATATACGCTTTTGCAACATTAACTTCATCCATAAAGTGTTGACTTGATAAACTATCTTTTCCATGGTTAGTTAATAACCTAAAAAGTTTTTCTTCTTTTATTTTATCTAAATCATTTCTTTTATATCTTAATCCATCACATTTTAATATCTCAAACTTACCACTGTTAGTTAGGAACTTCTTATCTTCCCATGCAATACTATTGTGAATAGTAATATAATTATCTTTAATAAAGTCTAAGCTAATATTTTTAAATTTATCATTTAACGGTTCTATTACTTTTTCTAAATAAGATTTTTTATCTACGAAAGGATATTCATTTATGTTTAGTCTTTTTGCTAATTCCATAAAGAAATAATACTCATCCATTAACTTTTCATCAATATCTACTAATTTTTCATTATAAACTAAATATGGATTCATCATTGAACTAAATAATAAATCTTCACTTTCTAATGTATTTGTTGTAGGAATAAACAAATCACATTCTTTAGCTGTATCAGTCATAAACATATCAAAACAAACCTTAAATTCAACTTTGGATAAGCTTTCCTTTAATTTATTTAAATTTGCAAGCTGATTTAAAATATTGCTTTTTGTGATTATTGCCATTTTTATTGGTATATCAAGCTCAATACTATTATTAATATTATTATCATTTATAAAAATACTATCTTTATAATATGTTTTTCCATTATTACAACTATCTATAAAATCACTTATTTCATTAGTATAGAAATATCTATTATTTGCAAAGCTTTCACTATTATAAGGATCTGAGTTTAATATCTTAGGATATACTTTATTTGCATAATTTATTCCACCACCACTAAATCCTATTTGTCCTGTAATAGCTCCTAATGCATCTATTACTCTAATAGTATTTCCTCCATTTTTATACTTCTGCATTCCAAAACCTAATAATATAGTAGAATATTTTTCACCATATAATTTTGCTAATTTTATAATATCCTCTATAGCCACTCCACTAGCATCACTTAAGTCTTGCATTTCTAATGATAATACATACTTCTTATAATCATCAAATCCATTAACAAATTTATCAATATACTCTTGATCATAAATATTTTCATCTATTATTACTTTTGTCATAGCAAGAGCTAATGCTAAATCACCATTTACATTAACTCTTATATATATATCTGCTAATTTAGCACTTGCCGTTTCAATTGGATCTATAACTATAATTTTACTTCCATTTGCCTTTGCCTTTCTAATCATTTGCATAGTATGTATTGTAGTATTAGCTGGATTTTTCCCCCATACAAAAATATTTTTACTATTTAACATATCTTCTAATGAATGGCTTTTAGATTCACCAAAATCTAATTTTTGAGCTGCAATTCCAGCACTCCAACATGGTCCTCCTTTAGAGAAACTTGCTCCACCATAAAAGTTTAAAAATTTTTCTCCAATACTTTTTAAAAGAGAGCCATTTCCATACTGTTCATAATAAAGAATAGATTTATTCCCAAATTCCTTTTTATATAAATTTAGTTTTTCAGCCATAATATCTATAGCTTCATTAAAAGATATCTCTTTCCACTGTCCCTCTTCTTTTAAAAGTGGTTTATATATTCTATCTTTATGATTTAATCTATCTAAATGAGCTAAACCTTTTTTACATATAAATCCTTTTGTATAAGGATGATCTTTATCACCTTCAATTTTAATAATTTTATTATCTTCTACATAAACATTAAACTTACAACAATCAGCACAATCTAATGTACATCCATGACTTAACTTCCTCATTTTTATCCCCCTGCTACTAATCTTTATTCTATTATATCATTTAATTATATATTATTTTTTCTCCTATACTTATACTTTCCTATATTTTATAAAAAAGCTATACTATTAATATACTATCTTTTGAGGTGATAACAAAATGAAAAACTTCGATGTAATTACTCACGTAGAAGAAAGGAATGTAAAACTAGTTTTAAAAGGTCTTTTAGTTGGTATAATAACATCATTTATAGTTGTACTATATAGGTTTGCCTTATCATATGCTGAAGATTTTGCATTTTTTATTTACAGTTATATTAAAACTCATAAGTATGTTATACCAATTTGGTTTATTATTCTAATAGCTCTAGCCTTTATAGTTGGAAAACTTATAGATAAAGAACCCTATATTGGTGGTAGTGGAATACCTCAAGTTAAAGGTATTATGGGTGGATACTTAAAAAACAGACCTTTATCTATAATAATTAACAAATTTATAGGTGGAACTCTATCAATTATCTCTGGATTATCATTAGGAAGAGAAGGTCCCTCAGTTCAACTTGGCGCTTGTGCTGGTGACATAGTAAGTAAAAAGTTTAATAGTACTAGATTAGAAAGAAGACTCCTAATAAGTAGTGGAGCCACTGCTGGTTTAGCTGCTGCTTTCAATGCACCTTTATCTGGAGTATTATTCTCATTAGAAGAAATATATAAGTATTTCTCTCCATTAGTATTATTAGCAACAATAACTTCTGCCGTAGCTGCTGATTTTATTTCTAAACAATTTTTTGGCCTTGATCCAGTATTTCACTTTGCTGACTCAACTCCAATTCCATTAAAAAATTATTGGCTTTTATTAATTTTAGGTATCTTATTAGGTGTATTTGGCGCTTTTTATAATTGGTTTACATTAAAGACTCAGAATTTATATGCTAAATTAAAATGCTCCACATCAACTAAATTAATGATTCCATTCTTACTTGCAGGAATATTAGGGCTACTATTTCCAGTTGTTTTATGTGGCGGTCATGCAGTTATAGATGAACTTAATCTTAGTACAACTTTAAGCCTTTTATTATTAATTTTAGTTGCTAAATTTTTATTTTCGATGATAAGCTTTGGTTCTGGTGCACCTGGAGGTATATTTTTTCCTCTTCTTATAATAGGAGGAACTTTTGGAGCTGTTTTTGGCTATATTGCAATAAATTATCTTGGAATTAACCCTGAGCTTTTTAATAATTTTATAATTTTATCTATGGCAGGATATTTTACTGCAATAGTTCGTGCTCCTATAACTGGAATAATATTAATAACTGAAATGACTGGTTCATTTACCCATTTATTATCTCTTACAATAGTTTCAATAATAGCATATATAGTTGCAGATTTATTAAAAAGTGCTCCTATATATGATTCTCTACTGGAAAATCTTCTACTTAAAAATAATATTAATGAATATCATAGTCATAGTAATAAAAAATTGATTATAACTAATGTAGTACATTTTGGTTCAAAAATAGAAAAAACTACATTAAGCTCTCTTAATTTGCCTGAAAATACACTTATAGTATCTATTAAACGTGGTGAAGATTCTATAGTACCAAAGGGTAATACAATTATTAGAGCTGGTGATACAATACTAACAATGACAGACCTAAAAGATGAATGGAAAGTTAGAGAGCTAATGGATTCATTAACAACTGTAGAATAACTTTTAAATAAAAAGAGGTTAACTCAAAATATCAATATCTAATATTGATTTTTGAGTTCCCTCTTTTAATTTTATATACCAAATACAGGTCCATTAATATTTCTCTCATAACGTTCTATAAATCCTAATAATATATAAATACAACCTATTATACCAAAAACATTTCCAACATTTATAGATAAATTAGGTTGCAATAAATCCCTATACTGTGTTTTTCCATATTTCTTATATAATTCATCGTATCTAGTAAAAGCTACATTAGCAAGTATAAGTCTAGATAAAAAATAACAAATGGCAGATTGAATTGCAGGAATATCAGGATTTACTCTTATATTTTTGTCCTTTTGATATTTGTTATAAACTAGTTGCATACTTTCTAAAATACTTATATATGCAAGATAATCTGCATAAAACCTTATATTTATACCATCTAACTGTGAAAGTAATAATGATAATTCTTTGCTATCATCTATAGAAATATTTTTAATCTTATTTACTTTATAAGTCCCTACAAATCCAATAACAATAAAAAAGTATGTTAATATTTGAAATCCATCCCCTATTGTTATATCTATCTCTGGTTTTAATAAATCTTCTTTTTTCCCATTTATAAATTTTTTATATAAATGATTGTATCTAGATATATCAACATTTATTAATATTAACTTTGATATCAGTTCTAAGTAACCTGATTCAATTGCTTCTACTTCCGCAATTATTCTTTGATTATCATTTTTGTTAACTATATTTCCAATTGCATTAATAGTAGAATCATAAAATATTATATCTGATATTACAAATAAATATATTGAGATTAATGCATTATTTAATAGTGATAATTCTCGCAAGTCATCCTCACTAAGCTCAAAATATCTTTCTTTCTCATTATCATCTTCCACATCAATATTGTTTTTTTTAAATGACCTACTATGTCTCACTTATTCTCTCCTTATCCTATGTTCATATTTTATTATATACTTATTTAATTATTAGTGAGACTTTATTTTTTATCTTGATAATTTGCTTTCTAACTATCACTTACTGTTTTTCTTCTTAAATCATTCCATAACCTTATAGATAATATAGCGCTAATAGCTAATGTAATCACTATAAATATAGTATTTATACTTGATTCTTGAAAGCTTTCACCTAAATAACTATATAAAAATAATGCAGGTATATTAGCAGTAATAAATATTAATAGAAACTTGTTAAACTTCATTCCAACATATGATGATAAAAATACTATTACATCAGTGGGCGCTACTGGACACAAAACTCCTACTCCCAATATCTTATAACTATAGCTTTCTATCATGCTTATTATTTCTGGGTATTTTAACGATATTTTATTTCTTATTCCACCTAACACTTTACTTTTCGCTAATAAAAAGACTAATATGTCACTTAAAACAACTCCTACTAATGAAAGAATAAATGCCTTTTGTGGCTGAAAAATCAATCCTCCTAATACCATCAATGTTAATCCCGGTATAAATAATACTAATCGCAAAGACCAAATTAATATAAAAAATATTTCTGCAAATTTTTTACCCTCAATCCATACTCTTAAATTCTCTATACTAAAATCTACAGTTATATTATCTTTAAATAAAAATATACATAAAGTCATAACAATTATTATTGCAACTGCTATACTACTATAAAGTATTTTTTTATTTTTCATTTTATCTTTCTCCATTTCTGTGTTAACTTCTAATTTATTATAAAATAAAAAATTGTACATTTTACATTAATTCTATTAACTTTCTATTAATTTTACTTCACTCTTCCTAGAATATATACTGGAAATTTTATTACTTTATCTTATTATAAATGCATATATTATAATAATAATAATTTCTGGAGTTGAAAGAATGTCAAAAAAAACAGATTGGGGTAAAGTCTTTAGAGAAACTGTTAATGATATAATATGTGCCATTAAAACCCCCTCAGCAAAACCTAAGCAACCATCATGTCCTAATCCTAAAGCACGTATATGCATATTAATACTTATAGGAATAACTTTATTATTTTCTGGAATAGGCATCTATAGCTGGATAATAATTATAATGTTGTTTATTATTTTATCCTTTGTTTAAAAAAACTATTTGTAATATTTAAAAATATATGTTATTATAAATTCTGCGAGTGATACATGCAATCGCTGCTAGCTTTTAAGCTAGGAGAGGAAAGTCGGAGCTCCATAGGGCAGGGTGCTGGTTAACGGCCAGTCAAGGCGACTTGAAGGATAGTGCAACAGAGATATACCGCCAGAAGTTATATTATTTAACTGAGTTCACTTTTGTGACTGGTAAGGGTGGAAAGGCGAGGTAAGAGCTCACCAGCATGGTGGTGACATCATGGCTATGTAAACCCCACCTGGAGCAAGACCGAGTAATGGCATTATGGGATTGCCCGTCCCGCCATGTGGTGTGTCGCTTGAGCTTGCTGGCAACAGTAAGCCTAGATAGATGATTGCTTAATACAGAACTCCGCTTACGGATCATCTCGCAACATGAAAAACATTAGGTTTAAGCCTAATGTTTTTCTTTTTTAATAAAAAAAATAAAACACTAAATAATATCTAGTGTTTTATTTTCTATCACTTTCTATTCAAATGTAAATGGATCTTCTTCAACCTTTGATTCTATAAATACTATATCATTAAATTTACTCTCTATTTGCTTCATAACATTAAAGAATACAATTTGTTCTGATGAAAAATGACCAACATCAAGTATATTTATACCCATTTCTTTATAATCAGAAGCAAAATGATATGTAGTATCTCCAGTAATCACTGTATCTACGCCTAATTTCATAGCCTTAGCTATAAAATCTTGACCACTACCATTTATTATAGCAATTTTAGAAACTGTATCATTACCTTTAACAACTCTTAAATTGCTTATATTTAATTTTCTTTTAACTTGTTCTATTAAGTTTTGTAATTTAATTTCTTTATCTAGCTCTACTATTCTACCAAGCCCTGCACTACTTACATTTTTATTCTTTTCTAGCAAACTAGACTCTTCAAATCCTAATATAGAAACTATACTATGATTTAAACCATTTTCAACAGAATCTAAATTAGTATGACTTGAATATAAGGAAATATCATTTTTTATAAGTTCTATAATCTTTTTCCCCTGTAGCGTATCCGTAGTTATATTGCTTGGTTTTCTAAAAATTAAAGGATGATGAGTTATTATTAAATCAACATCTTCTCTCTTAGCTTCTTCTATAACCTTCAATGTACAGTCTAAAGCTAATAATACTTTATTAACAGCTTTATTTCTGTCACCTATCATTAATCCTACATTATCAAAGTCTTCCTTTAAATAACTTGGAGCTAAAGATTCCATTTCTTTAATTATATCATTTACTATTCTCATAAAATCACCTTACAAATAATTTAACATGGAAGTAATTATACTTATCTTTTCTTTTATCTCTTCTCTTCTCTTATTTGCAGTTACAGTAGCTTCTGTTATAAACCCTAAAATTCTATTATATTCATCTAACTTAAATTGTAGATAATCTTTCATTAATGGATTTCTACTTCTTAATAATATAGGACTTATCTCATAGTATATGCTATCTAATTCAGTTGCATTTCCTTCAGCACTTCTTACTTTAAATAATTCATAATATATTCCTTCATCAAAACATAAATCTTCTTTTATAATCTCATAATTATTTGTATATAAATATTCTCTTAATACCTCTGGGTTTTGAGCTGGCACTAAAATTAAATAATCAACTGCTTTTACTTTTTCTATATCAGCTCCTAATATATCTCTTATTAAATTTCCTCCCATTCCAGCTATAACAACTTCATTTGCTTCATTTAAATTAAGTGGTTCAAAGCCTCCACCTAATCTAAATTCAAGTTCATCTCCGACCCCTTCTAAGATAGCATTAAGTCTTGCCTTATCTAATGGATCCTTGTTAATATCACAAGCAATTGCTTTTTCACAAAGTTCTCTTTCTAGTGCTATTAAAGGAACATATCCATGATCAGTACCTATATCTGCAATTGTATCAACTTTTTCTAAGTTTTCGATTATAAATTCAATTCTTTTGCTAACATCCATTTTAACTACCTCTAATATTATAATTATTTATCTTTTGCTATTAAATAAAAATAACACTTATATAATTATTATTTTCTATATTTACCTTATTAAGTTATGTTATTTTATAAAATTTATTTAATTAATATATCCTATCTAATGCAAAAATTAGCACCAATGTTGGTGCTAATTCACTAATCTAAGTAATCTTTTAGTTTCTTACTTCTAGATGGGTGTCTAAGCTTTCTTAATGCTTTAGCTTCAATTTGTCTAATTCTCTCTCTTGTTACATTAAATTCTTTACCAACTTCTTCAAGAGTTCTAGCTCTTCCATCATCTAAACCAAATCTTAATCTTAGTACTTTTTCTTCTCTTGGAGTTAGAGTATCTAATACATTTATTAATTGTTCTTTTAGCATTGTAAATGCTGCAGCTTCTGCTGGTGCAGGTGCATCATCATCTGGAATAAAATCTCCTAAATGAGAATCTTCTTCCTCTCCTATAGGTGTTTCTAAAGAAACAGGCTCTTGTGCTATTTTTTGAATTTCTCTAACCTTTTCCACTGGTAGATCCATTACTTTAGAAATTTCTTCTGGGAATGGATCTCTTCCTAACTCTTGTAATAATTGTCTTTGTACTCTTATTAATTTATTTATTGTTTCTACCATATGAACCGGTATTCTAATAGTTCTAGCCTGATCAGCTATGGCTCTTGTAATCGCTTGTCTTATCCACCATGTAGCATAAGTTGAAAATTTAAATCCCTTTCTAAAATCAAACTTTTCTACAGCTTTTATTAAGCCAAGATTTCCTTCTTGAATTAAGTCTAAGAATAACATTCCTCTACCAACATATCTTTTAGCTATACTTACAACAAGTCTAAGGTTTGCTTCAGCAAGCTTCTTCTTAGCGTACTGACTTCCTTCCTCAATTTGTTTTGCAAGCTCCATTTCTTCTTCTGAAGATAATAGAGGTACCTTTCCTATTTCCTTTAAGTACATTCTAACAGGGTCATCAATTGCAATTCCCTCTGGTACTGATAAATCTATTTCCTCTTCAACGATGTCAATATCATTAGCAGCACCTTGAACTTCTATTCCCATTGATTCTAAAACTTCATAGATTTTTTCAATTTGCTCTGGGCTTAGATCTATATTTTCTACTTCATCTAATATTTCTTGATATGTTAATACCCCATTCTTTTTACCTTTATCAAGTAGGTTCTTAACAATATTCATTCTACTATTTCTATCTTGACTATCCTTAGGCTTATTCTTATTTACTTTTGTTTTTTCTTCCACTAGCTGACTACCTCCTTTCGTTATATGACCAACTATAATACTCTCTTGCTTTCTTTCAACTTTTTAGTAATACTTGCTAACTCTATAGCTAATTTTATAGATTCTTCAATTTTACCTTGGTTTTCAAGCTCTTTTTGTTCTTTTCTTAGTTGATCTATCCTTTGCTTTAATTTATATGAATGTATTTCATTAATGAAATCATTAATTTGAACTTTAACATCATCAGCAAAGAATATATTCTCTTCTCTAATTTTGACTAATTCTCCAATAGATTTTGTATTATTTAGCTTTGATTCTATAAATGAATCTATATTATTTATATTTTCCCCTTTAGCTAACATAATAACAGTGAAAATTTCTTTATGTTCTAGCAAAATAAAGTCGTTTTCTGATATTCTTTCCTCTATATACTGTAGATACTCCTTATTTTTTAACATAATTTTCAAAATTGATCTTTCTGCCTTCAAAAATCCTGGTTCTACATATAATTTTGACCTATCTTCTTCCTTATTATTCCTAAAATTATTTTCTCTATTGCCTTTCATCTTACTTTTGAGAATATCATATAAAGTTTGTTCTTTTATACCAGTATTTTCAGATGCTTTTTTTATATAAACATCTTTTTCCACAGGATCCAAATCTGAAATAATTTCCATTATTCTTTTTGCATATAATATTAAAGATTGACTGTTTTTAAAATCAATTCCTTCTTCAGCTTTTTTCATTCTATAATCAATTAAAGGCTCTGCAGAATTAATCAATTTTAAAAATGCTTCTTTTCCATTACTACGCACATACTCATCTGGATCTTTACCTTGTGGAATATTTAACACTCTAACATCGAACCCAGCAGTTCTTAATATTTCTAGTCCTCTTAATGTAGCCATTTGTCCTGCCATATCTGCATCATATGAAATTATAACTTTATCAGCATATCTTTTTAGCAGTCTAGCTTGGTTGATAGTAAGTGCAGTTCCTAATGATGCTACTACATTAGTAATACCATATTGATGTAAAGATATTAAATCCATATATCCTTCAACAATTACAAAATACCTTTCACTCATATTATGCTTTAAAGCAAAATTTAAACCATATAAATTAGTTCCTTTTTGAAACACTAAAGTTTCCGGCGAATTTAAATATTTAGGTTTTGAATCATCTAATACTCTTCCACCAAATCCAATTACTCTTCCTTGATAATCAAATACTGGGAACATTACTCTATTTCTAAACCTATCATACTTTCTACCTTTTTCTTTATTTACAGAAATAAGTCCAGCTTCTTCTAATAAAACATCATTAATGCCTTTTTTTCTTAAATAAAACATTAAACTATTCCAACTATCATTAGCAAAGCCTAAACCAAACTTTTTAATTGTTTCTTCCTTAATGCCTCTATTTAAAAAATATTCTTTTGCATTTTGATTATTCATAAGATTTGAAAAGAAAAATTTTGCTGCTTCAACATTTACTCTATATAGCAGATCCTTTTTCTTTGCTGATTTACTTTTTTCTCCATTATTCATTTCTAAAGGAATATTGGCTCTATTTGCCAAATATTTTACGGCTTCAATAAAAGGTAAGTTTTTTTCTTTCATCACAAAAGAAATAACATTTCCAGCCTCTCCACATCCAAAACATTTATAAATTTGTTTTTCTTGTGATACTGAAAAAGATGGTGTCTTTTCATTATGAAAAGGGCATAGTCCTGTGAAGTTTCTTCCTGACTTCCTTAGCCTAACCCTTTCTGAAATTACATCAACAATATCATTTTGTGATTTTATCTTTTCTAAAATTTCTTCAGAAATCTGCAAGGAGATCCCTCCTTACTATACTAATATTTATCCATTCTATATAATTCGACATATTATTATAAATTCCTTCTTACTTTTTAAATTAAATTTATTTTAGTATGTCACTCTTATTGGATTTCTATTTTAATTCTACCCTAATATTACTTATTCTATTTCTATTGTAAAAATCCTTTTTATTCTACAAAATTTATTGTTCCCAATTTTTTTGTATTATACAACTTTTTTACTAATATATTACAAACTTTGGTACATATATTTTATTAAAGGTTGAAAGACAATAATCATCCGTCATTCCTGCAATATAATCTGCAACACCTCTTTTTAAACCTTCTTCACTTGCTATTCTTTGATATAACTCTGGTAATTCTTCACTATGTTTATAATAATATTCTATTACATGAGTTAAAATAAACTTCGCTTTCTCTCTTTCCTCTTTTAATACATTTCCTAAATATATATTCGAGAACATATATTTTCTTAACTCTATCATAGCTTCTTTAACTTCATCACTTTGTTTTATATCATATATTCCATTTTTTAAATTTTTTTGTGTCTCATTTATCATATCTGTAACTAAAACTTGAATTCTTTGAGAATGGCTATTTCCTAAAACACTAATAGCCTCTTTAGGTAAATATTCTTCCCTTAAAAGTCCTGCTCTAATCGAATCATCAATATCATGATTTAAATATGCTATTTTATCACTATATTTAACTATTCTACCTTCTAATGTTTTTGAAGTATTATCTTTATTTCCTAATCCACTGTGATTTAATATGCCATCAATAACTTCTTTTGTTAAATTTAACCCTTTCCCATTTCTTTCCAAATTTTCAACTATTCTTACACTTTGTTCATTATGCCTAAATCCACTGTCTAAAAAGCTATCAAGTACTTCTTCTCCATTATGCGCAAATGCTACATGTCCTAAATCATGCCCTAAAGCTATTGCTTCTATTAACATCTCATTTAAGCCTATTCCTGCACCAATGGTTCTTGCTATTTGCGCTACTTCTAGAGTGTGAGTGAGTCTAGTTCTATAATGATCTCCAAAAGTACGTATGTATACTTGAGTTTTATGTTTAAGTCTTCTAAAAGATTTACAATGAATTATTCTATCTCTATCTACCATGAAACATGTCCTAATGTTATCAGGCTCCTCATATAGTAATCTTCCACTACTTTTATTGCTATGAATAGCCTCAGGAATTAATGTCAAGTTCTCATTTTTTTCTATTCTCTCTCTTATATTCACTTATCTCACCTCCAAATAACTTATTCTATATCTTTCTCAAAAAACCTCTATTTTATATATTTAATAATAAAGTATTATATACTAATTCATTTCTATCATATGTATATTTATATGTTTTTCATAATATTATTATAATAAGAAATTTATACAAGGAGTTTTACAATGAGTAACGATAATAAGCTTATAGATATTGATAATATAAAAAAATATATATTACCTAAATTTTTTTTGAAAGATGCTGATATTACTATGGTAAAGTTTAAAGATACAGAAAAACAAAGAGCCGTTTTTAAGGTAACTTCTAATAATAAAAATTATTGTTTAAAAAAGGTTTACTATGATGAAGAAAATCTACTTTTTGTCTACTCTGCAATGGAGTGGTTATATAGAAACAATGTAATGGTTCCTAAGTTATTGCCTTCTATAGATAATAATAGGTTTATATATTACGAAGATATGTTATTTATATTAAACCCTTGGGTTGAAGGTGAGAAATGCAATTTTGATTCCATTACAGATATAAGGCTTTCAATTAAAACTCTAGCTAAATTACATAAATGTTCAAAAAACTTTAAACCAATTCCAGGAAGCACAAATAGAGTTGGATTAGAAAACTACTATTTATCTATAAATAAACATTTTAACGATATTCTTGAAACTGCAAATTTAGCGTCAACATATAAGGATAAATTTTCAAAACTATATCTAAATAATTTAGATAGTAACTTATCTTTAGCAAAACTTTCACTTGAAATAGCTTCCTCAATAGATGATTCTAATTTAAATATATCTTTATGTCATGGTGACTACGTAAATAAAAATATATTAATAAATAATAATGATGTCTGGATAATAGATTTTGATAAATGCAAAAAAGATTATTGTGCTCATGATTTGGCTTACTTTTTACGAAGACTACTAAAAAGATCTACTACAAATTGGAATCCGGCTCTAACTGTAGATATAATTAATACTTATCTAAAGGTTAATAACTTAACTGATTCTGATTTAAAATATATTTTAGCTTATTTAGCCTTCCCTCAAAAGTTTTGGAAAATATCTAGAGATTATTATAAAAACATAAATAAATGCAATAAGAATTCCTTTATTGCCTTATTTACTAAAGGCCTTGATAGATCAGCTGATCAGCTTGATTATATTAATAACATGATCGAAATATTCGAAACCTATTACAATGTCAAATTTTAACTAAATTGTCCGTTACGTGGAAGCGAAAAAATGAAATATTTATTTTCCAGTAACCGTGAAATTTT
>ERZ791879.500-NODE-500-length-30387-cov-12.168865_pt1 | contig 30387 bp, 29 predicted proteins | sample MGYA00510162_ERZ791879 | MGnify/ENA primary metagenome ERZ791879 (study PRJEB30046, sample SAMN00792113) | human gut metagenome | study: EMG produced TPA metagenomics assembly of the A metagenome-wide association study of gut microbiota in type 2... | reverse complement strand
AATAATAATTAATTATAAAAATAATAAAAAAATAAGCGATTATATATTGTAATATTATTTTTAGAAAAATTAAAAGAATTACAAATAAAAATAGAGACTTTAAGAAGTAGTTTATAAATTTATAAAAAGAAATATTTTATGAAAGTTTTAAAAATAAATATTTCAAATAAGATAAAAGTAATTAATTTACAAAATTAATCATTTAAGTTAAAATTATTTCAGCAAATAAAAATTATAGGGAGGAGAATTATGAAAAAATTTTTACTGATAATATCATTTATGTTGCTAATGATTTTTGGAATAGTTTCTTGTGGAAAAAATGAAGAAAATAATAAGCCAATAGATGCAACTAAAAATGAAGAACAACAAATTGATGATAATAATGAAAATGTGGAGCAAGATAATCAAGAAGAACATGAGGAAGAAGAAAGTAAAGTAGAAGAAAAAGAAGTTGAATACATAAATATTTCACCAGAAGAAGTTAGAATTCCCATCCTTATGTATCATTCTATAAGTGATGATGATCCTAATAATAATTTATTGGTACCCCCAAATATGTTTGAAGAGCAAATGGCATGGTTAGAAGCAAATGAATTTACTGCAATGAGCTTAGATGAAGCATTAGAGGCTATGGAAACAGGAAAAGTACCTAAAAGACCTGTAGTAATAACCTTTGATGATGGTTATTCTGATAACTATACTAGTGCTTTTCCATCATTAAAAAACCATGGGTTAAAGGCTACGTTTTTTGTTATAACTGATGGAGTAGATAATGGATATTATATGTCTTCAGACATGTTAAAAGAGATGCAGGCGGCTGGAATGTCAATAGAAAATCATACAGCTAATCATTTAGAGTTAGATAAGTTATCTAGAGAAGATGCTTATGATGCAATTAAGAGAGGGCAGGATTTCTTAAGAAATAATATAGGATCAGATGGAAATTATTTATGTTATCCTGTTGGAAAATATAATGATGAAACTATTGAGATACAAAAAGAATTAGGTATTAAAGCTGCAACTACTACTCAAGGCGGAATAAGTTCCATAGGTGATGGTTTATATCAATTAAAAAGAGTTAGAATATATCCAATGAGTATAGAAAGCTTTTCTTCAATATTTTCTGAGTATATTTATTAGATATAAGTTATAATATAATAAAATGAACTAATAAATAGGATACTTTCGGAGGTAAAGTAATGGCTAAAATAACAAGTAAAAATAATAATTTATTAAGAGATTCTAGAAATAAGGTATCACCAAAGGTTTATGATATTTTAATTGATTTAGTTAATGAAGATAGAGAAGATTTAGCAGAAATGGCATTAAAGATAGACTATTTAATAGAATATGCAAATAGTGCTATTAAGGGAAAAGATTTTTCAGAGGCTTTAGAAACTATACAAAGAGCAGAAGAACGATTAAAAATGATAAAGAGAGCAAATTTTGATGTAAGTCATTTAGAATATTTAATTGAAGGTGTTAAAAAAAAGATAAGGAAGTAATTACTTCCTTATCTTTTTTTTATTATTGAGCTTTTTTTCTGCTATTACTTCTTCTTTTTTTGTTGTTAGTTGAAACTTCAACGTTAACTCTTCTTTTGTTAATCTTTCCACCAGTACATTTTTCAAGAACTTGTTTGTGAATTGTATTATCTACATTAACAAATGCGAAGTTTTCCATTATATCAATATCTCTTATTTGAGATGCTCCAACCTTAGCATTATTCTTTATATAGTTTATTAATGTCTTAATAGTTAAGCCATCTCTTCTACCTGCAGAGAAGAATAATCTAACATCATTTTCTTTGCTTGATTTAGGAGTTTCAAGTTTATCACTTGAATAATCAAAAGATAATTGATTTTTAAATTGGCTTTGAAGTAATGAAGCAATTACTTTAACAGAATCATGATTTTCAGTTAATTGAGTAGCAACATCTACAAATTTTGAATAATCTTCAGCTTCTATTATTGATGCAACTTCATTAGCCATTAATTTAAATTTAGCGTTATATATTTCTTGAACTGTAGGTACATTTCCTTTTTCGATATTACCTTTAGTTACATTTTTTATTTGTTTAAGGAATCCGAATTCTTTCGGAGTAATTATACTGTAAGCGGTACCTTCTCTACCTGCTCTACCAGTTCTACCGATTCTGTGAACATAAGATTCAATATCTTGAGGTAACTCATAGTTAAATACGTGAGTTACACCATCAACGTCAATTCCTCTAGCAGCAACATCTGTAGCAACTAAGAATTTTAATGAACCGTTTTTGAACTTAGCAAGAGTCTTCATTCTTTGAATTTGAGACATATCTCCATGCATACCTTCAACCATGTATCCTCTAGCTTGCATTGCAGCAACTAAATCATCAACGCCTTTTTTAGTTTTGCAGAAGATAATACCTGCTGATGGATTATCAAAATCTATTAATCTACAAAGAGCTTCTAATCTTTGAGTACCATTAACCTCAAAGAAGTTTTGCTTTATTGTAGAACCAGTCATTTCTTTTCTAGCAATAACTATATGTTGTGCATCTTCTTTTAAATATTTTTTTGATAATTTCTTGATTTGAGGTGGCATTGTTGCAGAGAATAATAAAGTTTGTCTTTCATCAGGAATACTCTTCATTATTTCTTCCATATCATCAATGAACCCCATGTTTAGCATTTCATCAGCTTCGTCTAACACTAAGAATTCTACTGATGATAAAGGTAAATTTCCTCTTCTTATGTGGTCTAAAACTCTACCTGGAGTACCAACTACTATATTAGCTCTTTTTAAATCTCTAGCTTGAAGATGAATAGGTGCTCCACCATATACAGCAACGATGTTTAATTTTTCGTACTTAGTTAATTTTACTAATTCATCGTGAACTTGTATTGCTAATTCTCTTGTTGGAGCTAAGATTATTGAGCCTATGGCATTTTTTATTTTTAAATTGTTTATCATAGGTAGACCAAATGCTGCTGTTTTTCCTGTACCAGTTTGAGCTTGACCTATAATATCGTTACCTGAAATGGCAACTGGAATTGCTTCAGCTTGAATTGGAGATGGAGTAGTAAAGCCTAAATCATCTATAGCTTTTACTAAACTCTCCTTTAAGCCTAAATCATTAAATGTTAATTTCGTCATATAGTATCCTCTTTTTTTCATATATTTTTTATTTATTTCAAATTATTTAAATAATTATTCTAATTAATCGACTTTATTAAGTATATAGCAAAAATATAATTAATGCACTAAGTATTTATTGTAAAATATGAAATACTTGTTTATTTTCAAAATAAGACAAAATGGAAATGTTTTCATGAGATAATTTTAAAAAAAATTAAAAATACCAGAAAAATATAATTGACAATTAGCGAAAAATAGTTCAAAATATGCAATGGAAATAGTCATTACTTAAATTTTAAATATTGTGTTATTGTGTCATGGAGTATGTGGGAAGTTAGTTCTACCTATGTACTCTATTTTTTTGTAATGAAAGGACTCCTTCAGAGGAATATATATGTCTATATGATTATAAGATAAAAAAGGTGAGTTAGTTTTAAACTCACCTTTTAAAATATACTAAGAAATTTTTGAAGCAATTATATTTTGAACAGTTTTAGGTAAAATATCTTGTTCTTCTTTAGTTAAATTTGAAGTTTCGATTGCTGGATGGAAATAAAGATTAACAGTAGCTGGTTTAATCCAAGGTCCATTACCATGTTCCATTATTTTAAAAGATCCATCCATAGTTACAGGTACTATAGGACATTTTGACTTAGTAGCTAGCTTAAAACTACCAGCTTTAAATTCTTTTATTGGGCCGCCCTTACTTCTAGTTCCTTCAGGAAATATTACAATTGAATGTCCATTTTTTAGATTTTTAACACCTTTGATTATTGCTTCACCTGATTTTCTAAGATTACTTCTGTCCATAAAAACACAGTGTAAAAAATTCATCCAAGTTCTTACTAGTGGTATTTTTTCAACTTCTATTTTTGAAATAAATCCTATTACCTTTGGAACTTGAGTAATATATATTGGGATATCAAAGTTACCTTGATGATTACCTACAAATAATACTGTTTTATCTTTGGGAATGTTTTCTATTCCGTGAACATTAACTTTGACTCCAGCTAATTTTAGTAGTGAATTTGCCCATATATTAGTACACTTATATATTAAAGCTTCACTTTCCTCAATTCTATTTTTCTTAATTAAGTATTTCACTCTAAATATGAATGGTGTGCTAATTATCAAGCTTAATACAAACCATATAAACCAAATTATAGTTCTTATCATTATTTTGTCACTCCTCAAAATTTTAAATATAAATAAAGTATACTATAAAATATACGTTGAAAGTAAGAGATTTGAAGTAGAAAATATTAATAAACTAAATATGTTCAAAGTCATATATTAATTAAAGATGAGAGAATTTTTTTATGAGGTATATATAGTGACTAAATTTCAACCAAATAAATTAAATGTAAGTTATAAAGATGAAATAGGAGCAAAGGACTTTTTATTTCCAAGAAAATATACATTAACACATTCTGATGAAGATGGTGAGTTATTTTTATCAATAGGGAAGAGATATGATCTAGATCAGATCAATTATAATGTTAGAGATGAAGTTTTAGGAAGTTGGGAAAAGAACGATAAGAATGATAAAGTGTATTTGCTTATTACATTAGAGATTGATAATGGTGATGATATTGGTAATACAATTAATAGAGATAAGATATTTAGGCAAGAGCTAACCTTAGCGCTAGTAGCGATAATATATGGAGATAATTTATTCCTTGAAAATAATAAAGAATTATATGAATCAACTATTAGAGTAAAATTTAACTCAAAATTTAGTGAGTATGATACATTAGAAGAATGGGGGAAGGTAAAGGATTATAAATATAATTTTGAAAGATGCAAAAATGAATTTCCTAATTATAAGTTTAATCCATTCCCAATATTACCACCAGTACAGTCTCCGGGATATATGAAAGCTGTTAAAGAGAAAAAAAAGCAAAGAGATAGTGCTATAGAAAGGGCATTAATAGCTATATTAGAACCATATATAAGTAGTGAGGTATATACTTTGTTTGGAAAGGATACTCCTTATTGCATAAAGCAGGCGGAAGTAATGGATGCAAAGGCTGTAAATACTTATGGACCTTGTAGTGAAGAATATGAAATAGTAATTGGACTTAAAGTTGGGAAGAGACCACCTTTTTATAATAATATGATAATAACATTCTTAATTGATGAAAATGGAGCAAAAGTAAAGAACGTTAAAAATCCCAGGGATAAGTAGAAAAAATTGACATATACTAAATGTTGTAATAAAATATATATAAAATAACTTATTTTAATAAAGATAAGTTATTTTATAATCTAACTTAATATGCGTGCTCTCATAGTTTAATGGATAGAATAGTCCCCTCCTAAGGGATAGATACAGGTTCGATTCCTGTTGGGAGTACCATGTATATAAAAAAACGACTTACCAATTAAGTTAAGTCGTTTTTTTATTTAATAAAATATATTAAAGTGTAAAATATGGTTTTTTACTACAAAATATTACAAAATATAGTTAAAAATATGAGCTATAACATATAAGAGTAAGTAAATAATAATTATATGACGATAAATTAATCAAATTAAAACCTATAATGAAATTTAAGTTTTTTAAGGCCTTTTAGGGCTTTTTAATTTTTTTCAAAAAATAGTATTATAAGATTGCTTCAGATAAATTTACCAGGAGATGAAAATAATGAGAATAAAAAAAGAGTGGGCAATTTTACTTACAGTATTACCAATGACATTTATGACCACATTAGATAGTAGCATAGTAAATGTAGCTTTACCTACTATGGCCAAAGAGTTAAATACCAGTATGGCAGGAATAGAGTGGGTAGTTACAAGTTATTTAATAGTTATATGTGCAACTATATTATTATTTGGTAAATTAGGGGATATTTTAGGAAAGACTAGAATATTTAAATTTGGGATAGGGGTTTTTACTATAGGATCCTTACTTTGTGGGTTTTCAAATACATTATTTATGCTTATATTATCTAGAATAGTTCAGGCTATAGGAGCGGGAGCTGCTATGGCAACTAATCAAGGAATTATAACTGAGACTTTCCCACCAAATGAAAGAGGTCGTGCTCTTGGGATGACTGGTACAGCAGTAGCACTTGGAACTATGGTAGGACCAACATTAGGAGGGCTTATAGTTTCAATTGCACCTTGGAAATATATTTTTCTTATAAATATTCCAATAGGCATATTAGTTTATATTGGTGTTATTAAAATTTTACCTTTTAAGAAAAAAGCAAGCGATTTTAAAATTGATGTTAAAGGAAGTATATTATTCATGATTTCTATAACATTATTATTTACATCTATAAACTTCGGACAAAGTTTAGGATTTACAAATATGTTTATAGTAATGTCATTTATAATTTCATTAATTTTATTTGCCATATTTATTAGAGTTGAAAAAAATTCTGATAATCCTATGTTAGATATAAAAATATTTAAGAATAGACTTTTTTCATTAAGTATATTCTGTGGATTTACATCATTTATATCAATAGGAGCAGTAAATATAATTTTACCATTCTATTATCAAGATGTATTATCTTTAAGTCCAAGCGCAGCTGGACTTATGATGACTGTATCGCCAATAATATTAGCAGTAGTAGCACCATTAAGTGGATATTTATCAGATAAAATGGGAAGTGAAAAAATATCTGCATTAGGTTTATCTATTCTGTCTATAGGAATAATTTCTTTAGTTCTATTTAATGTTAATACACCTCTTATAGTAGTGGGAATTTTAGTTGGATTACTTTCACTAGGTAGTGGAATATTCCAGTCTCCTAATAATTCATTAATTATGTCTACGGTTGAAAAAAATGAGCTTGGAATAGCTGGAAGTATAAATGGATTAGTAAGAAATTTAGGAACAACTACTGGAATAGCACTTTCTACAAGTATTTTATATAGTAGAATGAGTAGTAAGTTGGGTTATAAAGTTTCTGGATATGTAGATGGTAGAGCAGATGTATTTGTATATGCAATGCGATTTGTATTTATAGGAATAGGAGTAATATGTTTAATTGGAGCAATTTTAAGTGTAATTAGAGTTGTTAAAAAAATAAAAAAATAAATTTTATAGAATAGGTTTATCTTTAGCTAAAAAGTACCTTAATAGAATAGATTTTTTAGGATTTATTCTATAAGGTACTTTTTTATTATATATTCTTATTTAGATTTCTTTTCTAAAAAGTCTTTTGATTTTTCTAATACTATTATTACTACTCCACCTATAATGAAGAATATCCAACTAAAGCTTGAAAGATCCATCGCTGGCTTTGGAATTTCTAATGTTGTAGGGCCCATAAATACTGCATAGATTGAGCCAAGCATTAAACCTAGGATTAAGTAGATCATTGCAGATCTATATTTATTTAATAAAAATTTGATTATTTTTATAGTACTTAATATTCCTACGATAACACCTAATCCAAATATTATAAGTACTGGTAAGTAAGAAAAGTTTAAAGATAAAACTTCTTTTATTGCACTTATAATTCCTGTATAAAGACCAAATATTAATAATAAGGTTGAGCCTGATATACCAGGTAAAACCATAGCTGAAATTGCAATCATTCCAGCAACAAATACAAATATACCAATACTAAAGTTTAAATGCCCTAATGAAAGATTTAATCCACCATTTGACCCTGATGGGTTAAAATACGTAATTAAAACAACAATTAAAGCTCCGATTATAGTAAATATAATATTTTTATATTTACCAACTAAAGAGTCCTTTTCTTCTTTCATTATTAGTGGAATTGCAACTATTATAAAGCCTGTAAACAATGAACTTATACTATAAATATGTTCATCAAATATAGAAGATAATATTAGTACAGATAATACCATACCTACTATCCAACCAATTCCTAATTTGATTAAGAAGATTAAAGACCTTTTCTTATCATCTGTACTATTTTTTGATATTAAAGAATTTAATGAACCTATGAAATCATCATAAAATCCTAAAATAAAAGCAATAGTACCCCCCGAGACTCCAGGTACACTATCGGCTAGAGCCATAAAAAAACCTCTGATAAAATTAATAATAAACACAATATCACCTCAAAATAAATATGTTAAGTATAAATAAATATACTAAATATATAGAATACTCAGTATAATTGTATAAAAATTATATTATAAATACGGAAAAAATACTAAATATTTTTTCTGAAAAAAATGTAAATTTTATGTTTATTTATTGGTAAATTATATCATACGTTATTATTATTATGATATAATAAAATATCAAAATATTATATTAAATTACTAGGAGTGTGATTTTTTTGGAACCCAGTCAAGTGTGGCAGATAATAGTACTTATAATTTTACTAATATTGTCTGGATTTTTTTCAATGTCAGAAACAGCACTTATGGCACTAAGCAAAATAAGAATAAGACATATGGTGGAAGATGGAGTAAAAGGAGCTAAATTAGTTGAAAAGCTAACAGAAGACCCAAATAAGTTGTTAGGAGCCATATTAATAGGTAATAATATAGTTAATATATTAGCTTCATCACTAGCTACAACATTATTTGTTTCATTAGTTGGACCAAGTGGTGTTGGAATAGCAACTGCAGTTATGACTGTATTAGTACTTATTTTTGGAGAAATAACTCCAAAATCAATAGCAAAGCAAAAATCTGAACAAGTATCATTAAAGGTAAGTAAGCCAATAAACATAATAGTAAAACTATTTAAGCCGTTTATAGGGATATTTACTTTTATATCAAGTGGATTTATAAGATTACTAGGAGGAGATCCAAAGGCAAGTGAGCCATTTATAACAGAAGAAGAATTAAGAACGATGGTTGGTGTCAGTGAAGAAGAAGGTGTCCTTGAAGATGTAGAAAAGGAAATGATATTTAACGTATTTGACTTCGCAGATTCACAAGCAAAGGATGTTATGGTACAAAGAGTTGATATTGTAGCAGTTGATTCTGAGGCAACTTATGAAGAAGTATTAGATGTTATAAAGACGGAACAGTTTTCAAGAATTCCAGTATATAATCAAACTATAGATGATATAGTTGGGATACTATATGTTAAAGACCTGATTATAGCAGGACAAAATAAAGATGGATTCAAAGTTACTGACTATATGAGAGAACCTTACTATACATTTGAATTTAAGAAAATCAAAGAATTATTTAATGAAATGAAAAAGACAAGAAACCATATTAGCGTAGTTTTAGATGAATATGGTGGAACTGTTGGAATAGTCACTATAGAAGACCTAATTGAAGAGGTTTTTGGTGATATAGAAGATGAATATGATGATTATAATAATGAAATAGAAGTAATTAAAGAAGATGAATATATTGTAGATGGAAGCGCAAAGTTAGATGATATAAGTGAGTTAATTGGAGTAAATATGGAGTCAGAGGAATTTGATTCTGTTGGAGGATTAATAATAGGTGAATTAGGTCGATTCCCAGAAAATAAAGAAGAGGTAAATCTAAATAATATTAGATTTGTAGTAGAAGAAGTAGATAAAAACAGAATAAAAAAAGTAAGAATTTACACATAAATTAATTTAAAATTATAGGGGTATAAAAAGTGGTGAGTGACAAATATGAGATAGAAAGGAATTTGTCATTTGCCATTTTTAGTTTATATAAAAATTAGAAAGTTAAAAATAGGCAATAGCTAAGGGAGGGCTAAATAATGAATTATATGGAAATTGCTTTGGAGGAAGCAAAAAAAGCCTATTCTAAAGGAGAAGTTCCTATTGGGGCTGTTATAGTAAAGGATGGGCAGATAATAGCTAGGACACATAATTTAAAGGAAACTCTAAAGTCTGCAATAGCACATGCTGAAATTTTAGCAATTGAAGAGGCAAGTAAAAGAATTGGTGATTGGCGATTAAATGGAGCTGAAATGTATGTCACATTAGAACCTTGTTCTATGTGTGCCTCTGCAATAGCGCAGGCTAGAATATCTAAATTACATATAGGAACATTTAACAAGGATATGGGAGCATGTGGAACAATATTAAATATTTTGGACTATGATATTTTTAATTCCTATGTAACTATAAATTGGTGTTATAATAATGAGTGTAGCGAATTAATAAGTAAATTCTTTCATGAGAGAAGAAAATAAAGTTAAATCAAAAGGGGAGAAGGTAAGAAAATGAATCCAGTAGCGTTTGAAGTTTTTGGAATGCCAATAAGATGGTATGGAATTATTATTGCAAGTGGAGTTTTGATAGCGTTTTTTGTATCATACTTACTTGCAAAGAAAAAAGGATTAGATTTTGATATTATTACAGATGGATTCTTATGGAGTTTTCCGTTTGCAATAATTGGTGCTAGACTATATTATGTTGCTTTTGAATATAAGAATTATCATTCATTTATGGATGTAATAAACATAAGAAATGGTGGTATGGCGATACATGGTGGACTTATTGGTGGATTATTAGTTGCATATATATTTACTAGAGTAAAAAAGATAAATTTCTTTGAATATATTGATGTAATAATTCCTGGAGTTATATTAGCTCAGGCAATAGGTAGATGGGGAAACTTTATGAATCAAGAAGCACATGGAGGGCCGGTTTCAGAAGCTTTTATAAGTAAATTTCCACATTTTATACAACAAGGGATGCTTATAAATGGAACATATTATCATCCAACGTTTTTATATGAATCTATATGGAATTTAATTGTTTTTGCAATATTAATATTTATTCTTTATAAAAAGAAAAACCAACATGGAATTGTTATAGGTAGTTATATGGTTCTTTATTCTTTAGGAAGGTTTTTCATAGAAGGATTAAGAACAGATAGTTTAATGTTCTTTGGATTAAGAACAGCCCAAATAATTAGTTTAATTGGTATAGTTGTTGGAGCTGTAATAATATTCATGGCAAATAGAAATAGTAAGAAAAAAATTATATAATTAATTAAAAAAGTGGAGTAGCCTTAAAAAACAGTATCTCCACTTAATTTATTTATGGAAAATTTATAAAGAAAATCTTTTTATTGAACTACAATAATATTTATGTTAAAATGAGAAAGTATCAATACTAGATATAAAATAAAAATAAATTATTTTTTGAATTTAGTTTTATTTTACGGCATGGAGAGATGTCCGAGTGGTTGAAGGAGCACGCCTGGAACGCGTGTATAGGGGAAACTCTATCGTGGGTTCAAATCCCACTTTCTCCGCCATAGCCGTGCTAGATGGGGAGTTAGCGGTGCCCTGTAACCTGCAATCCGCTACAGCAGGATTTAATTCCTCACCTAGGCTTTAATCTGTTTGGTCTGCCCTATGCAAGTGATGTTGAGGGCCGGGTCCCACGCGACGTAAGACTGTGAACCTCGTCAGGTCCGGAAGGAAGCAGCGATAAGCAGCCCCTGCGTGTGCCGTGGATCAATCTTGCCTGAGTTAACTACATAGGTAACGCTTATAGATTACTGTCAAAGTGAGGTGCACGGTTTTAAATTATCCTTTCTTTTAGAAAGAAAGGCTTTTTTAATGTTTATAATGAATTTTATTTAAATTATACTGATGATTAAAAATAGAGTAAGTCTAGTTATCATCATAGAATTTTATTAATTATGGTTACTCTTCAATAGGATTAACAATATAGGACAAAAAAACAATAGGACAGAAAAATAGGGAAATTTCGCTAGAAATATCCCTATTTTTCTGTCTTTTTTTAATATAAATAAGACAGAAAAGAGTTTTAAAATCAATGTAATAATATAAATTTACCAGCAATAATTCTAATTGATGCAAGTCAAAAGTATAAAAAATTGCATTTTATACAGAAAAGTATTGTAAAATTATATTAAAATGAAATATAATAGAAATATAAAATGCAAAAAAATTTGAGGGGGCTATTTAAAATGAGAAATTTTCCAACTTCAATGATGACACAACATCCAGATAATGTAGAAAAATACATATCAATACAACAAGAACCTACAGAAGCAATAGAGGGATTAACGCCTCAAGATAAAGGCGGACTTGGAATAGATGAAATAATGATAGATTTTGAAGGTAAATTAACTCCATATCATCAAACATCTCAAGTTGCATTAGGATTAATTGGTAATGATGTTATACCGGGAAAGGATGTTAGAATAACTCCTAGAATACCAAATGCAAATAAGGAGTCTGTATTTAGACAATTAATGAGTATAATGTCTATTGTAGAAACAAATGCACAAGCTTATCAGCTTACAGGTATACAAGCTATTAGAGAAGTTGTAGTTCCAATGGTTGAAACAGGACAAGAAATTTCAGAATTCCAGGATAGAGTTAATTCTGTTATAGAACTAGGAAATAAGAACTATCCAGTAAAATTTGAAGAAAATAGTGTAAGAATAATTCCTTTAGTAGAGGATGTTCCGGCATTAGTTAACGTTGATAAAATATTAGATGAATTTTATCATATATCAGAAGAGAAAGGTCATAATATAGATTACTTAAGATTTATGATAGCACGTTCTGATACGGCTATGTCATATGGATTAATATCAGGAGTTCTTTCTGTTGTTATGGCTATAGATAAGGCATATAAATGGGGTAAAGAACATGGGGTAGAGGTAGCTCCTATATTAGGATGTGGATCCCTTCCATTTAGAGGTCATTTTACAGGAAGAAATATAGATAAAATATTACAGACTTATGCTGGAGTAAAAACTTTTACTTTCCAATCAGCATTAAGATATGACCACGGTGAAGAAGAAACTAAACAAGCTGCTAGAGAGCTTAAAGAGAAAGTTGATATGTATGAGCCTAGAAACTTCTCAGAAGAGGATATAGCGTTAATGAAGGAGTTTATAGGAATATTATCTAAACACTATTTAACGACGTTCTTAAAGGTAATAAATACTGTTTCATTTGTATCTGACTTTATTCCAAAGAATAGAGATAGATTAACTAAAGCTAAAACAGGATTAGAATATAATAGGGAAGTTGCTAATCTTGACAATATAGCAAACTTAGTAAGTAATGAAGAGTTAAAGAAAGAAATATTAAGCATAGATAATTCTGTTGAATATGCTGTACCAAGAGCAATATCATTTACTGGAGCTATGTATACATTAGGTATGCCACCAGAGCTTTTAGGTATGGGTAGAGGTCTTAAGGAAATAAAGGATAAATTCGGACAAGAAGGAATAGATAAATTATTAGAATTCTATCCTATGTTAAGAGAAGACTTAGGGTTTGCAGCTAGATTTGCAAATGCTGGAGTTAGTAAGAGAATAATTGATGAAACTGCAAGACAAGAATATAAAGAAGATATGAAGTATGTTAATGAAATATTAGATTTAGGATTAGACTATGAGTTTATGAATGATAATGAGTTCTATCATACTTTATTAAATACTACAAGACCAATAATAATGCATTTAATAGGCTTAGAGTCTGATATAATTGAAAGTAAGACAGAAGAGTTAAAGATTCTAAATGAATGGATTATTAGAATGGGTAAAGTTAGAGGAAGTATTGGATAAAATTAATGATTAAATAAAGAAAAGTCGGCTTAGCCGACTTTTTTGTTTTTCATTAAATATATTATTTTCTTACTAAATCAACGAATTGATATTTTAATCCGCTCTTTTCACAAGTAAATATTTCTGATTCAAAATCCACAGAAAACTCTTCAGAATCTATCTGTGGAAAACTTGTATCTCCATCAAAAGATTTAAAAACTTTTGTTAAAAACAACTTATCCACATTGTGGATAAGTTGTGCGTAAATTTCGCCTCCACCTATAATAAATGCGGTTTCAGATGAGTTTTTATATTTGTTGATAACTTTAGACAAACTGTGGATAACTTCTACATTCTCATTATCCACAGTATAACTTTTATCTCTTGTGATTATAACATGTTTTCTATTAGGTAAGACACCTGGTAAAGATTCAAATGTTTTTCTACCCATTACTATTGTGTTTCCTGAAGTAATTGCTTTGAATCTTTTTAAGTCTTCAGGTATATGCCATAAAAGCGTATTATCTCCACCTATAACATTGTTTTCTGCTACAGCCACTATAATAGAAAGCATTAAACGGATACCTCCATTTTTATTGCTGGATGATATTTATAATCTATAAGTTTAATATCATCTGCTGTAAAGTCATAGAAGTTAGTTATTTCAGGATTAATCCAAAGCTTAGGAGCTTCATACTCATCATTAGCTCTAGTTAATTGAAGTTTCATCCCTTCTACTTGGTTTTCATATATATGTGCATTATTAATTACATGAGTAAATAAACCAGGTTTAAGTCCTGTTACTTGTGCAATTAAGTGAACTAGCACTGCGTACTGTGATGTATTAAATGGTACACCTAGTGGTATGTCTCCACTGCGCTGTACAAGCATACAATTTAATCTACCATCAGTAACATCCCACATAGTCATGAAACAACATGGTTGAAGAGTCATATGGGGTAGATCTTCTATATTCCACATAGTCATAAGCATTCTTCTATCTTGAGGATTTGTTTTTAATGTCTCAATAAGCTTATCAATTTGATGGAACTTAGATATTTGATAGCCATATCCCCTACCAATAGTATTATTTTCATCAACCCATTGATCCCAGATATGAACATTTTGCTCTTGTAATTTAGTTACGTCATTAGATTGATCCTTGTAAATCCATAACATTTCCTTTACAGCGGTTTTAAATGCTACAAATTTAGTAGTTAGAATTGGAAATTCCTTCTCTAAGTTAAATTGCATTACTTGATGAGGTAATTTATAGGTTGGCATACCAGTTCTATTGTTGTCATAGTAACCATTATTTAAAATGTCTTCTACTATGCTTAAGTATTTTTTGTCATATAGACTCATTTTAACACCTCCTAAAATGTATATTATCTATTTTACTACAAAATTCTTATATAAAAAATGAAGAAATTTATATAAAAAAATCATATTAAACCTAAAAGAATAGAAAAATAGCGAAAATAGTTAAAAAGTTAACAATTAAATGTAAAATAAATACAATAAAATGTTAAAAAAATAACAAATAAAAAGAGGTGAATATTTTCATAGGTAAATAGCTCAGAAAATAATTTAAGAAAGATGTATAAAAAATGAATAAATATACGAGTGGAAGATTCGGGTTTATTCATATTAGTATATGCAGTTTTTTTTATAAATAATATTATGTAGGGTTTAAATTAATAAAAGGGGAAAAATCTTTAACTATTAATAGAATTTGGGTATAATAAAAAATAAGCAACTACGCAAAAGAGAGGTGAGTATAGTGGCATATACGGCTTTATATAGAGAATGGAGACCAAGGACATTTTATGATGTTGTAGGTCAAGAACATATTACAACAACACTAAAGAATCAAATTTTAAATAATAGAATTGCTCATGCGTATCTTTTTTGTGGAACTAGAGGAACAGGAAAAACCTCTACAGCAAAAGTATTTGCAAAAGCACTTAATTGTCTTAATTTAAAAGATGGAGAACCTTGTAATGAGTGTGAAATGTGTAGAAAAATAAATGAAGGTTTGGCTATAGATGTTACAGAACTGGATGCAGCTTCAAATAATGGTGTTGATAAAATTAGAGATATAATTGATGATGTTAAGTATCCACCACAAGAAGCAAGATATAAAGTTTACATAATGGATGAGGTTCACATGTTATCGGCAGGTGCAGTTAATGCCTTTCTAAAAACTTTAGAAGAACCACCTAATAATGTAATATTTATTTTGGCTACAACAGATCCACAAAAGTTACCTATTACTATTCTTTCAAGATGTCAAAGATTTGATTTCAAAAGAATAAATAATAGTGATATAACAGCAAGGCTTAGAAAAATAGTAAACGATCAAAATGTTTTAGCAGATGAAAGAAGTTTAAATTTAATTGCTAGAGTTTCAGATGGTGCAATGAGAGACTCATTAAGTATATTAGATCAGGCTATTTCTATGGGAAATGGAAATGTTGATTATAATACTGTAGTGAGTATGTTAGGTTTAGTTACTAATGAGCATCTATTTAATTTAGTTAATGCAGTAATTCAAAGAAGTGTAGAAAAAAGTATTGAAATTATAGAAGATGTAATATATTCAGGAAAAGACATATATTTATTTATAAAGGATTTAATTGCTCATTATAGAAATTTACTTATGGTTAAGGTAACTAATAATCCTGAAGAAGTATTAGATATGTCAGAAGAAAATATTGCTTTAATTAAGGAACAAGGGGCACGTTTAAGAGCAGAAGAAATAATGAGATGTATAAGAATACTTCAAGAGGCAGAAAATAATGCTAAGTTAAGTAAACAAGCAAGGTTATATTGTGAGTTAGCCGTTATTAAAATGTGTAAGATAGAGTATGATACATCAAATGAAGTAATGTTAACTAGGTTAAATAGGCTAGAGGAAAGTTTAAGAAATGGTAGTATTAAGGTTGCTACTGCATCAAAAGAAGTTACACAGATAAGTAATAGTAAACAAGTTAACACTATGCCTAATAACAAGGTAGTTAAGGAACCATATAGTAATGCAGGAAATGTTGGCGAAAATCCAGACTCTAAAATTACTATAAATGATGTTAAGAAGTCTTGGAAAGATATAATAGAAAGATTTAAAGCTAGGAGAGAAATGATAATAAGTTCTTTAATTATGATAGGAAAGCCAGTAGATTGTTCTAATGGATTAATTACTGTGGAATTTGATAGTCAAAATGAATTTGCTAAGAATAGATTAAGTGAAGCTAAAAATAGAGAGGTTATAAATGATGTTTTCTTTGAAATATTTAGAGAAAAGGTTAAAGTTAATTTTGTAGTTCAATCTGACGATAATAATGGAAAAAGTACAGAAGATATTTTAAGAGAGACATTAGGTGATGAGCTAATTGATTTTATAGATGAATAAAAGTATATAGCTACTTTATTCTAGTAAATATTAAAGAAATGCTATATAATAAAAAATAGATTTAGTTATTTAAAGGAGGATATTTTATGGCAAGAGGTGGATTCCCAGGAGGTTTCGGGGGAGGAAATATAAATAACTTAATGAAGCAAGCTCAAAAGCTTCAAAGAGATATGGAGCAAGCACAAAAAGAACTTGAAACTAAAGAGTTTGAAGCATCAGTTGGTGGTGGTGCTGTTCTAGTTAAGGTTAACGGAAAGAAAGAAGTTTTAGCTATAAATATAAAAGAAGAAGTAGTAGATCCAGATGATGTTGAAATGTTAGAAGATTTAGTGCTAAGCGCAGTTAATGAAGCACTAAAGAAAGCGGATGAAGAAACTTCAAATAAAATGGGTAAATTAACTGGTGGTTTAAACATACCAGGGATGTTCTAGGACATAGGGGCTGTTTTTTTAAACAGTCCTTCATTTTTGAAAAAATACTGTAAAGTAATACTTTTTTAGCAAGAAAATAATAGAAAGTGGTGTAATTATGGATTTTTATCCAGTGGCTATAGAAAAATTAATTGAAGAATTTGCAAAATTGCCAAGCATTGGTCAAAAGACGGCACAAAGACTTACATTGCATGTTTTGAATTTACCTGAAGAAGAAGTTAAGGAGTTTGCTAATGCATTAGTAAAAGCTAGAGGAACTATAAAGTATTGTTCTGTATGTGGAAACTTTACTGATAAAGACCCTTGTGCAATATGCGGAAATCCTAATAGAGATAAGAATGTTATTTGTGTTGTAGAACAGCCTAAAGATATTATGACAATGGAAAAAGTTAAAGAATTTAATGGTGTATATCATGTTCTACATGGAAATCTTTCTCCAATGCAAGGTAGAGGACCTCAAGATATTAAAATAAGAGAACTTGTTGCAAGAATGAGTGCAGATGTTAAGGAAGTTATAATTGCAACTAACCCAAATGTTGAAGGGGAAGCAACAGCTATGTATATATCAAGAATACTTAAGCCATTAGAAGTTAAAGTTACAAGAATAGCATCTGGTTTACCAGTTGGTGGAGACTTAGAATATGCTGATGAAGTAACACTTTCAAAGGCTCTTGAAGGTAGAAAAGAAATTTAAAAAACGTCTTTATAAATTAGAATTAAGAGTTGCCTTTGGCAACTCTTAACAATTTTACACAAAAGAAGTGTAGTTCAAAATTTAATTTTTTAATTTGAATATTAACTTAAAATAATAAATATTATTTTAATAATGATATGCAACACCAATACTTCCAGGACCTACGTGTAATCCTATAATAGGACCTATTGATTGAGTTTTTACATTGTCTAATCCTAAGCTACTTTTAAGTCTATCAGCAAGTTCTTGACCTTCAGATTCGCAGTTTATATGGTGAACAATAATACCTTTTATTGGTGACTTTGAATTTTGTTCTAAAATAGTATTAACTATTTTATCAATAGCTTTTTTCTTTGTTCTTACCTTAGTAAATACAGTAGTTTTTCCATCTTCAACTGTAAGTATAGGTTTTATTTGAAGCAGTGAGCCAAATAAAGCTGCAGCACCACCAATTCTACCACCTTTTTTTAAGTAGTCTAAAGTTTCAGGTACGAATATAAATTTACTATTTTCTATAACATTTTTTGCAATACTTACTACTTCATCTAAAGATTTATTTTCATTTGCTGCTTTAGCTGCCTCTAATACAGCAAAACCAGCTTGCATACAATTACTTCTAGAATCTATCATTACTATTTTAGCATTTGGATAATTTTCAAGGATCATATTTTTTACTAAGTTTGATGTTGAAAATGTACCACTCATATCTGAAGATAAAAATATTCCTACAACATCATGACCATCTTTTATTAGAGATTCTACTGTACTATATAATTCTTCAATACTAGGTTGTGATGAGGTTGGAATGGTCGGAGATTTAGCCATTTCATTATAAAACCAATCATTTGATAGGTCTGTTTCTCTATAACTATTACCGTTAAGTAAAACGTTTAAAGAAGCTATAGAAACTTTATATTTATCCGTGTATTCTTTGGGTAAGTAACAAGTACTATCTGCTATTATTTTTACGCTCAAAATAAACACCTCCTGTTAAATTTAACATTATTTAAGGTATTATATCAAACAAATAAAGTTAAGTACAGAAAATATATGTTAATAATTTGAAACTATGAATATATATATAAATATATTTGAATAAGATTCTATTAATGTGGAAAGTATCTAAATAAGTGCTTTTAGGAGGTAGAATATGAACATAAAAAATGTATTAAGTCTAATTTTAGTAAAATATAATAATGATGATAGAATTAGTGAGAAGGTACTAGAAGAAATACAGGAATCTATTAGGGAAATGGAAGCTGCAGAATCTATGTTCAATAGTGTTAATGATCCAAAACTAATAGAAGCTGCAATTTATAGAGAAGAGGCTGCAAAGAAGAAATTTGACTATTTACTATCTATAGCTAAAGAACAATATTCAAGACAAAAAATAGAATCAAATGAAGAAATGGAAATATAATGAATATTGTTATATAATATAAAATAATATAGTATTGTATTATTTTATATTATATAGGGGGTTATAAAAATGAGTGTTGAAATGATCATTTATGCTCTAGTTGGATTAGCACTTTTATTTTTGATTATAAAGTTGTTAAAATGGCCTATTAAAATATTGATTAATGGAATAATAGGAATTGTATTATTATATGTGGCAAATTACATAGGAGAATATTTTAACTTTTATATAACTATTAATCCTATAACTGCACTTATTGCAGGATTTTTAGGTATTCCGGGAGTTATATTTTTAGTAATTTTTCAATTATTTTTTTAAATTAAAAGCTTGGATGTTATTTAAAGAGATAGGGAATCTTCATTTGTATGAAGATTCCCTAAACTTATATAGACGGGAGTTAGAAGATTTTCTTAATTGCCGTAAGCGAAAAGCTTCTGCATACTATATATTATTTAAAATGATAAAAATTGTTACAAAATTAAAAAATAAATTAGGGTGTAAACACTACATCCGTTTACACCCTTTATATATAAATGATACACTAATATAATTAATGTATCGTCTATACTATTAATATAACCATTTGAAATATAAATATGTATTCAAATTTAATACTAAATTAAGTTTATAATTTTACTTATAGGAGGAATAGATTATGCCAGCAGGAAATGGGGTTAATTGTAAGTACTGTCCAGAGTTTGAAAAGAAAAGATGTAATGGAGATGACAAGGGATGTTTATGTTATAAATGTCCAAGACATTTAGGACAATGTAAGTGTGTTAAATATTGTAGAGAAACAGAATCAATTTTAATTTTTGATGAAGATTATAACGAGGGCTATTAAATTAGTCCTCTATTTTTTTGTGGAATATTATAATTATTATCACATTATTTCATTTAAATAAATAAAATATAAAGTATAAATTTTTTTAATATTAAGTTAATTATATTAGTGGAAAATTACAAAAATATATTAATTTATAAAAAATTACAAAATATATCTATACAATAGTTGTATAAATTGTTAAATAGTAGTAAAATATCAAAAAGCAATAAATAAAAAATATAATAATTTTAATTGGGGGTTAGAAAATGATAAGAGTATTGACTAATGACGGTTTACAAAAAGGGGCTATTAATAAGTTAACATCATTAGGGTTTGAAGTAGTTAATAATCATTATGATAAAGATGAATTAGGTACTGCTTTAAAAGAGTTTGATATTTTAGTTATTAGATCTGCAACAAAGGTTACTGCAGATATTTTAGACAAAGCACAAGGAGGAAAGCTTAAACTTATAATAAGGGCTGGAGTTGGAATTGATAATATAGATGTTCCTTATGCTACACAAAAAGGTGTAGTTGTTAAAAATACTCCTAATGCAAGTTCTGAATCAGTTGCAGAATTAGTAATTGGACATATGTTTGCATTAGCAAGGTTTATAGCTATTTCAAATTGTACTATGAGAGATGGTCAATGGAATAAGAAAAAATATGAGGGGATAGAGCTTGGAGGAAAAACATTAGGGATCGTAGGCATGGGAAGAATAGGTAAGGCTTTGGCTAAAAAGGCAGAAGCGTTAGGTATGAAAGTTGTATATAATGATATATTCGGTAAGCAAGATGAATTAGCATATGAATTTTTAGAATTAGACGATCTTTTAAAGAGTTCAGATTTTATATCTTTACATGTTCCTTATGATAAAGAGAAGGGGTCTTTAATAGGAAAAGCTCAGTTTGATATTATGAAGGATGGAGTCTATTTAATTAATTGTGCTAGAGGTAAGGTCGTTGAGGAAGCAGCATTATTAGAAGCTTTAAATAATGGAAAAGTGGCTGGTGCAGGAATAGATGTTTTTGAAGAAGAACCTACTAAAAATGAAGCATTAGTAAATCATCCTAAAGTTAGCGTAACTCCTCATATTGGAGCTGCTACAAAAGAGGCTCAGGAGAGAATAGGAGAAGAAGTAGTTACTACTATATCTAATTTTGTAACTAATAATTTAGTAGCTATATAGTTTTACAGTTAGAGGAGGAAGAGCGATGGCAATAATAAGAGCATTTAAGGCATTTAGACCTACAGCAGATTTGGCATCAAAAATAGCGGCATTACCCTATGATGTAATGAATAGTGAAGAAGCTCGTGAAATGGTCAAAGATAATGAGTATTCATTTTTACATGTAGATAGGGCAGAAGTTAACTTGCCTAATGATACTAATATATATGATAAAGTCGTATATGAAAAGGCAAGAGACGTATTAGATAAAATGATACAGGATGGTTTATACGTTCAAGAGGATAAACCTTGTATGTATATATATAGACAAACTATGAATGGAAAAAGTCAAACTGGGTTAGTTATTTGTGCAGCAATAGATGATTATATTAATGATAAAATTAAAAAGCATGAACATACTAGAAAAGATAAAGAGGTTGATAGAATAAATCATGTTGACTATTGCGATGCAAATACGGGTCCAATCTTTTTAACTTATAGAAATCAGGCTGAAATATCTAAAATAATGGATAAGTGGATACAAAATGAGCCATTATATGATTTTATATCTGAAGATGGAAATGGACATACTGTATGGATAATTAATAATGATAGTGATATAGAAAGATTAACTACACTTTTTAAAAATGTGGATAGCTTATATATAGCTGATGGACATCATAGAGCAAAATCAGCTGTAGAAGTTGGATTAAAGCGTAGAAAAGAAAATCCAGGTTATACAGGAGAAGAAGAGTTTAATTATTTCTTAGCTATAGTGTACCCTGATAATCAATTAGAGGTTTTGGATTATAATAGAACGGTTAAAGATTTAAATGGATTAAATGAAGATGAGTTTTTAAGTGCTATAGAAAAGAATTTTAAAATTAAGGTTTCTAAAGAAGCTGTCAAGCCAAAGAGAAGACATACATTTGGTATGTATATGAATAATACTTGGTATGAACTTGAAGCAAAAGATGGTACTTTTAATGAAGAAGATCCAATGGAGAGATTAGATGTATCAATTCTTCAAAATAATTTACTTTCTCCAATATTAGGGGTTGATGATCCTACTAAGTCTGATAGAATTGAATTTATTGGTGGGATAAGGGGAATCAATGAGTTAGAAAAAAGGGCTAATAAAGATATGAAAGTAAGTTTTTCAATGTTTGCTACAACAACTGATGATATTATGAGTATTGCAGATGGTGGAATGATAATGCCACCTAAATCTACATGGTTTGAACCAAAGCCTAGAAGTGGATTATTTATTCATAAGCTTAGTTAGTTATAGCTAGTTATAAGCAATAAGCAAATTTACTAAATTTAATAAAAATTGGGGGGACATTTATATGTCAAGAGTATATAATTTCGCAGCTGGTCCAGCTGTCTTACCAGAAGAGGTTTTAAAAGAAGCCGCAGCAGAGATGTTAGACTATAAGGGTACAGGAATGTCAGTAATGGAAATGAGTCATCGTTCTAAGGCTTTTGAAGAAATAATTCAAGAGGCTGAACAAGATTTAAGGGATTTGATGAACATTCCTGATAATTATAAGGTGTTATTTCTTCAAGGGGGCGGATCAACACAATTTGCAATGGTTCCAATGAATCTAATGAAGAATAGGGTTGCAGACTATATTATAACAGGACAATGGGCTAAAAAAGCAGCGGCTGAAGCAAAAAGGTATGGAAAAGTAAATGAATTAGCGTCATCAGCAGATAAGACTTTCTCTTATATTCCTGATGTAAGTAATATTAAAGTAAGTGATGATGCAGATTATGTATATATATGTCATAACAATACAATTTACGGAACTACTTATCATAAGTTACCTGATACAAAAGGAAAAGTTTTAGTTGCAGATATGTCATCAGATATATTATCTCAACCTATAGATGTTACTAAGTATGGATTAATATTTGCAGGAGTTCAGAAAAATATTGGGCCGGCTGGTACAGTAGTTGTAATAATTCGTGAAGATTTAATTACTGATGATGTACTTGAAGGTACTCCAACAATGCTTCAATATAAGATACACGCAGATAATAAGTCTTTATATAATACACCACCAGCATATGGTATCTATATTTGTGGAAAGGTGTTTAAACATCTTAAAAAGCTTGGCGGATTAGAAGCTATGAAAAAGAAAAATGAAGAAAAAGCTAAGATACTTTATGATTATCTTGATTCAAGTGAGTTATTTAAGGGTACAGTTGTAAAGGAAGATCGTTCTTTAATGAATGTGCCATTTATAACAGGTGATAAAGATTTAGATGCTAAGTTTGTTAAAGAGGCTAAGGAAGCTGGAATTGAGAATATAAAAGGTCATAGAACTGTTGGCGGAATGAGAGCTAGTATTTATAATGCTATGCCAATAGAAGGAGTAAAATATTTAGTTGAATTTATGAAAAAATTTGAAGCTGAGAATAAATGATAAGTTTAAGGAAGTAGAAAATTAAAAAAAATAGTTAATAAAAATGGTACTGGAAATAAAAAATCTAGTACCATTTTTATTTATTAAAGTTTTTCTAACATTGTTTTTAGTATAAATGTTGAGTTTTTAACTCCAATAGGAGTGAATTTTTCAAAATCCATATGAGCTCCGTTGTTAGCATTATCAGATATAGATCTAACAACAACAAAAGGAATATTGTTTAAGTAGCAAACATGAGCTATACTAGCTCCTTCCATTTCACAAGCTAATGCACCAAATTCCTTTTCAAGCCATTGAATTTTATCAAGTGATGCTACGAACATATCCCCGGATACTATTCTTCCAGAAAAAGTTTTAAAGTCAGAAGCTTCATCGCAAGCAGCTTTAGCAATTTCAACTAACTTTGCATCACATTTAAAATCAAAAGTATCCATTCTTGGAATTTGACCCATTGGATCACCAAAAGCAGTTGTATCCATATCATATTGAACTAAGTTCTCTGCTATTACTACATCACCAGGATAAATATCTTTACCTATACCACCAGCAACTCCAACGTTTATTACTGATGATACGTTATATTCAGAAGCAAGTATTTGAGTACATACAGCAGCGTTAACCTTACCTATACCACATACAACGGCAACAACATCATGTCCCCATAGTTTTCCCTTGTGGAATTTCATTTTTGCTTTTTCTTCAACTGTTTCTAATTCCATGTCTTTTAAAAGAATTTCTAATTCTTCAGACATAGCACCTATTATTCCTAAAATCATTTTAAATCCTCCATATAAGTATATAATTTATATAAATTTACTTAAAATATATTATATACTGACATTCAATTAATTAATAGCAGATTTATTAGTAAATTTTAAAACAAAGAAAACCGATAGAATTACTTGTGTTAATTTAAACTGAAATATATAATAGTCTCAGCGGGAAAATAAACATGGACGAAGGAGAGTAAACATATGGCATTAAATGAATTTTGTAGAACTGAATTACTTATAGGTGAAGAGGGAATAGAAAAGTTACATAATTCTAAAGTTATAGTTTTTGGAATTGGTGGAGTAGGAAGCTTTGTAGTTGAAGCTTTAACAAGAGCTGGAGTTGGAAATTTAATATTAGTGGATAATGATACTATTTGTATATCTAACTTAAATAGACAAATACATGCTACACAAGCTACAGTAGGAAATGTTAAAGTAGAGGCTATGAAGGCAAGAGTATTATCTATAAATCCTAATTGTAATGTTGAGGCAAAGCAAGAGTTTATTACAGCAGATAATATACAAGAAATAATTCCAGAAGATATAGATTATGTTGTAGATGCTATAGACACAGTAACGTCAAAATTAGCATTAGCAGAGTATTGCTATAAAAATGATATTAAGTTAATTGCATCTATGGGAACTGGAAATAAAGTGGATCCTACTCAATTTAGAGTAACAGATGTATTTAAGACTAAAGTTTGTCCTCTAGCTAAGGTTATGAGAACTGAGTTAAGAAAAAGAGGAGTTAAAAAGTTAAAGGTTGTATATTCAGAAGAGATACCAATGGTACCTAATAAGGGAAGAGCTGTTCCGTCTCAAAAAAGACAAACTCCTGGAAGTATATCATTTGTTCCACCAGTAGCAGGAATGATAATAGGTGGAGAAGTAATTAAAGATTTAACAGGATTAAATTAATATAATTGAAAAAAAAGATTTAAGGGTAAGAGTTTACTATTCTAATAATATTAAAATAGTAGAGTTCTTACCCTTAAAAATTATATTAATCAACTTTAAGTGTTATATTATAATTTTCGCCTGTTAAATTAAGTAGGAGCGATTTTAATGAGTTTTCTGCATTTAAAATAGCTTGTTCATAAAAATCAGGATTATTCATTTTTTCTGTAAATAAATTATTTAGATTTTTATATATGGAACTTAACTCCTCTGATGATAGTTTTAAATCTCCAAATCTTAAGAAGCCAACTTCTGTATCATAATATATAGTTTTACTTTCATCTATATCTATACTGAATATATCTATTTGGGGGATTGTTATAGATATTTCTTTAGTTGTAGTATTTATTTCAAAATTAGAGTTAGATAAAGTAGAAAAATCTATAGCATAAGAACAGTTTGCAAAAAAAGTTATCTTTTTAGATTTTTTTAATATATCTAAGTTAAAGTAAGTGTTATCTATTGTTAAAGTTTCTGATAATTCAATTTCTAAAGGAATTAATTTATTTACATTTTTTATTTCGTTTATTAAAGTATCATCAGATAAAATTGAAGAGGATTCAATTTTATATGTGTGAAAGTAAGGAAATAACTTTTGAAATTTACTAGGATATTTAAAAAATAAGATTAATATGAATAAAGCAAATAAAATAAATAAATAAAATAATATTTTATGAAGTTTAAATCTATGTTTTTTCTTATATAAAAAAATAGTCATCCCCACCTTGAAACATTTATATATTAAATTCACATAAATTAAATATATTAAAATATAAATAGGTATATTCCTTTAAGTAATATTTTTACTTTTAAAGTAAAGTTGGTTGAGTTTTATATTAGTTTATTTGTATAATAAAAATAAGTGAAATTGTTTTTAGGAGAGTTAGTATGGATAATCAAAGGGAAGTAAATATAGAACTTATTAAGGGTACTTTAGATGATTATATAGTGAAGGATAAAGATAAGATTGTAATAGGAAGGTTTACTATAACTGAACTAGATAAGGAAAATAAGAAATGTAATTTAAAATTAAAGTTTTATAGAGAAGATAACTATGATTTATTAAAGATTACATTAGAATCTATTCTTAAGGCTGTATTTAAAGATAAAAATATATTTAAGGCTAATGTAGTAGTTAGTGAGAATATAAATTTAAAACCATTTTTAGATATTGGTTTTACATTAGAAGCTATTTTTACTGATAATATATTTACAAAGGGTAGTTTCTATGATGAATTAAGTTTTGGAATAAATAGAAATGAATATTTAAATTCAGGAAGAAATAATATTGTTGAGATTAAAGGAAAAAATATCTTAATTAGAAATTTTACGCCTGATGATGCACAAGAACTTTTAGATTATTATGTGAGAAATAAGGAACATTTAAGAGAGTTTGAACCAGTAAGAGATGCTAGTTTTTTCACCTATGAAATGCAAAAGGAAATTTTATTAGAAAGCTATAGACATCTTATGACTGGTGTAGGAAGTGACTTGGGAATATATAAAGATGATAAACTTATAGGAAAAGCTAAAATTTCTAGTATAGTTTATGGAGTGTTTAAAAGTGGAATATTAGGATATTCTATAGATAAAGAATATGAAGGAAAGGGATATATGAAAGAAGCTATAAACTTAGTGTTAGAATATGCTAAAGAATATTTAGATTTACATAGAATAGAAGCTTCAGTTTTACCAACTAATGAAAGATCTAAGGGTGTTTTATTATCCTGCGGATTTGAGGAAATTGGAATTAATAAAAAGTATTTATATATAAATGGTAAATGGAGTGATCATATTACTTTCTATAAAATACTTTAAATATAAAAAATAGCTAAGGAATAAATCCTTAGCTATTTTTTATATTTATTAAACTTCATAGTTAACAACTATATCTTTACCAGCTACAACAGAGCCTGTTTCTACTGCAGTTATTGATTTAGCAGCATCAACATTTGTTACTAAAACTGGAGTTGCAAGAGATAATCCTTTTCCTAAGATGAAATCTCTATCAATCTTAATTATAGGAGTACCAGCTTTAACTTTTGTACCAGCTTCAACTAGTTGTTCAAATCCTTCTCCATTTAAGCTTACTGTATCAACACCAATATGAACTAATAATTCTAGTCCATTTTCTAATGTCATAGCAAATGCATGTTTAGTTTTGAATACTAATGATAATTCACCGTCAGCAGGTGCAACTACAGTATCACCTTTAACCATTATAGCAGCACCATCTCCAGCCATTTTTCCAGCGAAAACTGGATCTGGAACTTCTGATAAAGGTATTAAATCACCTGTAGCAACTGCAACTAGTGCATTTTTTGGGCTTTCTACAGTATTTGATTCTACAGTGTTTGATTCTGATTTACCAAATAATTTTTTGAAAAAATTAGCCATGATATTTCCTGATAATTCAGGATTCACATCCTTTCTAAAATAAGTTTACACAATTTTTATATTATAATATAGGTAATAAAATAAAAAGGCATAAGTATATCTTTAATAAAGAATAACTTATGCCTGATTTAACAGTAACACGTTTCACATAAAATTATATATATTAGCAATTAGTATGTCAATAAAAATAATAAATAAAAATTCGATGAAAACGTTGACTTTTGTAGCAATTTTATACTATAATATGATTGTAAAGTAAATAACGTTCAAATTATGAGGCGTGCAACCATAAGAAATGGGCATTAGCTGAAAAGGGTATTTTATATTCTTTTCAGCTTTTTTTATTACAGAAATTATTTTAAATTTTATATTGCTAGCCTTATAATGAACAAAAAAATAAGGGGGACTTTATTATGATGAAGTATTTACAAAGACTCGGGAAATCTTTAATGCTTCCAGTTGCTTGCTTACCTGTAGCAGCTATTTTAATGGGAATAGGTTACTGGATTGACCCAACAGGTTGGGGAGCAAACAATGTTGCTGCAGCTTTTTTAATTAAAGCAGGTGGAGCATTAATTGATAACATGGCAATTTTATTTGCTATAGGTGTTGGTGTCGGTATGTCTGATGATAATGATGGTACTGCAGGTTTAGCAGGACTTGTATCATGGTTAATGATTACAACATTATTATCAAGTGGTGTTGTAGCCATGTTAAAAGGTGTTGATGTTTCAGAAGTTCCAGCAGCATTTGGAAAGATAGAAACACAATTTATAGGTATATTATCAGGGTTAATTGGTGCAGCTTGCTACAATAAGTTCAAGAGCACAAAACTACCACCAGCTTTAAGCTTCTTTAGTGGGAAGAGATGTGTTGCTATAGTAACAGCAGGAGCTTCACTTGTTGCAACGTTAATATTATTCTTTGTATGGCCTGTTGTATATGGAGCATTAGTATCATTTGGTGAAGCTATTATTTCTACTGGATCAATTGGAGCTGGTATATATGCATTCTTTAATAGATTATTAATTCCATTTGGTCTTCACCATGCATTAAACTCAGTATTCTGGTTTGATGTTGCAGGAATTAATGATATTGGTAAGTTCTGGGGAACTATGGAAGGTGGAGTTCTAGGTCAAACAGGTATGTACATGACTGGATTCTTCCCAGTAATGATGTTTGGTTTACCGGCAGCTGCTTTAGCTATGTATCACACTGCTAAAGATAATAGAAAGAAAGTTGTAGCTGGTTTATTATTAGCATCCGGTTTAGCTTCATTCTTCACAGGAGTTACAGAACCATTAGAATTCGCATTTATGTTCTTAGCACCAGGATTATATGTAGTTCATGCTGTATTAACAGGTATATCTGCTGCTATTTGTGCAATGTTACCAGTAAGAGCTGGATTTAACTTCAGTGCTGGTTTTGTTGATTGGTTCTTAAGCTTTAAGGCGCCATTTGCAGAAAATCCACTTTGGTTATTAGCAATTGGTTTAGTATTCGCAGTAGTTTATTATGTAGTATTTAGATTTGCTATTACTAAGTTTAATCTAAAGACTCCAGGTAGAGAAGATGATGACGATGCTACTGGAGAAATGGATGCTAAACTTTCAAATAATAACTTTACAGCTGTAGCTGAAACTATATTAAGAGGTCTTGGTGGAAAAGAAAATATAGTTACTGTTGATAACTGCATAACAAGATTACGTTTAGAAATTAAAGATCATACATTAGTTAATGAAAAAGTAATTAAATCTGCGGGAGTAGCAGGGATAATTAGACCAAGTAAGACAAATGTTCAAGTAATTGTAGGAACACAAGTACAATTCGTTGCTGATGAGTTTAAAAAATTATGTAAGAGCGAAATAGTAAAATAATTTAATAAAAAAGAGCTGTGCGCGAAATAAGTGCTACAGCTCTTTTTTTATTAAATTTTATTTTCATATGAATGAAGTTAATTGTGAATGTATAAAATACACAGTGTTATTATTGGATTGTTTAATAAATTAGTTAACTTATCCAGGTGTATCAATGTAAGAAAAAATGAGAATAACAATGAAAAATGGAGTAATTAAGCAATATTTGTCTAATATAATAGAAAATACTTAAGTTATGTAAATGGAATATGATATCATAAATCTTGTCCAAACGGACATCAGATAAGTCGAAAAACAGTAAGTTAACAAAAACAACAAAAATGTTGAAAAAAGATGTTGACACAAAAGTTATTCGGTGATAAGATAAGGAAGTCGCTTGGATGCGACAGAGTAAATGGTCTTTGAAAATTGAACAGAATATAGTTAAAGTAAACCA